>Ga0154587_163_pt1 | contig 17961 bp, 21 predicted proteins | sample RifGroF2_FD_116016 | JGI IMG/M metagenome (GOLD analysis project Ga0154587, IMG submission 116016) | Elusimicrobia bacterium GWF2_62_30 | reverse complement strand
CAGAATAAATGGTCGCCGGGGAAATGCCCTCTCTCGCAGCGTTCCCTGTCCGCGCCGTCCAGGGCCATGAAGCAGGATTTCCCTTCCTTCAGGACTTCGCACCAGCCGCGGTCGGCGCCGTCCAGGGCCATAAAGCAGGATTTATTTTCTTTATAGGCCTGGCAAAACTTCTGGTCGAGTCCGTCTAAAGCCATAAAGCAGGACCTTTCTCCGCGGCAGGCCTGCATCACGGGATTGGACTGCCCGTGGTCGATGTCTATGTTGCCGCAGCGGGCCCAGAACAGGTGTTTGCGGGGGTAGCGGCCCTGCTCACACAGGTCCTCGTCCGCCCCGTCCAGGGCCATGAAACAGGATTTCCCTTCCTTCATGACCTGGCACCAGCCGCGGTCGGCGCCGTCCAGGGCCATAAAGCAGGACTTATCTTCTTTATAGGTTTCGCAAAGCTGGCGGTCTACGCCGTCCAGGGCCATAAAGCAGGACCTCTCCCCGCGGCAGGCTTCCATTATGGGATTGAACTGGCGGGAGAAACCCTTCTTGTTATCGGTAAAAACCGGCGTGGGCCTTGCGGCCGGAAGGGCAGCGGCTACGGCGCCATGATCGGCGGCAAGAGCGTTGAAAGTTTCAAGCGCGGAGGGAGAATCTTTGGCCACCAATGTGCCCCCGCATATCCCCAGCATTAATATGGCACCTATAATATTTTTCATGATCTTCCTCATTCCCCCGCGGTTATTGATCTGCCGTTAATATAGTCTACATACATATACCGGCCGCCGGCATGTCCATAAGGCCCTTAGATCCGCAACAAAGGACCCAGGCACGCCGATGACTATTTGCTGGTTATCGATAATCGCTTGAACTTCAGTCAGGCCGCCGGGGAGCCCGGCGGTTTTGTTTTGCCGCGGCGCGGCTTAAAGGGTGTTCTGCCAGGGACCGGCGTTGGTGACCTGCCGGAAGCCCATGCTTTTGAGTATGCCGGCGGCGACGCCGCTGCGGGCGCCGGAGGCGCAGCAGAGTATCACCGGTTTGGCCTTATCCAGTTTTTTGGCCTGTTTCGCTATCTCATCAAGGGGGATGTTGATGCTGCCCGGCCGGTTGCAGGCGGCGAACTCCGCCGGCGTGCGCACGTCCACGAACACCGCGCCCGCCGCCGCCAGCGCCGGCAGTTTTTTGCCGGCTAGTTTGAACCTGAAATGGCGCAGCAGCAGGAAGGCGGCCGCGGCCGCCGGAAGCAGGTAGGGTTTTATGGTTTCAAGATCTATGTTCATGCAGCCTCTTTTTTGCGGAATTGAGCTCTCAGAACTTAGATGCGCCGGCGCCCCAAAAAGTTTCACCAGCTAGACCGAGCGGAAGATCCTCAGGTTTTCTTCCAGGGCCGCGGGCGGGACTATTTCCTTAAGGACTTCCTCTATCGTTTCCGCGCCCAGGCCGGGTATCGTCTGCAGCGCGGCCAGGCGGCCGAGCAGGGCTGAATTCTGCATGCGCGGGTCCCGGATATCCGCGACGGCGACCACGGAGACTTCGCCGCCCATCGCGCCCACCTGCTTTGCGACCTCTTCGCCGGAAGGGTACTGCGCAGCCCCCGAGCGCACGCTCACCGGCTGGTAGGCCGTGTCGTAATAGATAACTTTGCCGCCTTTCTTCAGGTACTGCGCCGCGCCGCGCAGGGCCTCCAGGCGCTCAAGCGCCAGGACGAGGTCGGCCCCGCCCTCCGGGACCAGCGGGGTCAGGGCGTCCGCGCCGAGTCTTATATGCGAGGAAACCACGCCGCCGCGCTGGGCCAGGCCGTGGGTATCGCAGGAGCGGACTTCCAGGCCGGACCTGGCGGCCGCCTGGGCGAGCGCCGCCGCCAGCAAACCTATGCCCTGCCCGCCCACGCCGCAGAGATAAATATTGAACGCCATTATTTTTTCCTCCCTATCGCCTGCGACGGGCAGGTCTGCATGCAGGAACCGTCCCCGATGCAGAGTTCGGTGTTGACCGTAACGGAGCCATCCGCATGCCTTATGAACGAAGGGCAGGCGAACTCGGCCGCGCAGATATAATGCCGCGCGCAGCTGCCTTGCGCCACGTGCACTGGCTGGGTCTTAAGGCCGGGACTGTTCCTGCGCCGGTCGCGCATGAATTTCAGCATGCAGGGGTGGCGGGCTATTATTACCGCGAAGCCCTTGCGGGCCATGGCCTCTTTCAGGTGGTCGGCCAGCTTGGGCTGGTCGTAGGCGTCGCATTCGCGCAGGAATTTAACCCCTAATTTCTCCAGTATCCCGAACAGCGCCAGGCGTTCGCCGATCTCGCCGTTGCCGGGGCGGGGTTGGTGGCCTGTCATGGCCGTGGTGCCGTTATCGAGCAGCACCAGGGTGAGGTCGCTGTCGCGCGACGCCGCGTTCACCAGGCCGGGCATCCCGGCGTGGAAGAAGGTGGAGTCGCCCACGAAGGCGACAACTTTGCGGCTGGCATTGTTCAGCGCCAGGCCGGAGGCGGTAGAGACGGAATGCCCCATGGAGAACAGCACCTCTCCCATTTTGTAGGGCGGCAGGAAGCCCAGGGAATGGCAGCCTATATCGCCTACGGTTATGGCGCCGGGAGGCAGGGCGTTCTTGATGGCGTGGAAAGCGGAGCGGTGGCCGCAGCCCGGGCACATCTGCGGGGCGCGCGGGGCGGGCGCGGGAAAGGACCGCTTTTCTGGCGCGGGGAAAAGGGCGGGCCAGGCAGCGGCAAGGGAGGCCCGGGCGCGCTCGGGCGTCATTTCGCCCATCAGCTCGGCATGGCCGCGCCGGGAATGGATGCGGCAGCCGAGCCCCCCGTCGAAGGCCAGGGCTTTTATTTCCGTCTCCATGACGCGGTCGAGTTCCTCGAGGATATAGACCTCGTCGTGCGCGCGCAGGAAGTCCGCGATGAGTTTTCCCGGCAGGGGATAGGTGAGGCCCAGCTTCAGCAGGTCTACCGGGGCCGCGGCGGCGCGCAGGGTTTCAAGCAGGCAGAGCGCCGGCAGGCCGGCGGCAATGGCGCCTAAACGTTTTTTCCCGGCGGCAGGGGCATTGTGCGCGGCGTTAAGCGCGCTTGTTTCGCCATAAACGGCCCAGGCCTCCAGTTTTTCAAGCGCGCGCTGCTTAAGCGGGAAGACGGTGGTGGTAATCGGGACATAAGGCCCGTTGGCGGCGTCGAAACGCGGCGTCCAGTCCGGCCGCGGCGGCAGGGCGCCGAATTTTACGGTTTCCCGGGCGTGGCAGACATGGGTGGTAAGGCGCAGGAAGACCGGGGCGCGGCGGGCGCGGGCCAGGGCGGCGGCCTCTTTGTACATCACATAGATTTCGGCGGGGGAGGCGGGCTCGAAGACGGGAATATAGGCCAGGCGGGCGAACCAGCGGTTGTCCTGCTCGTTCTGCGAGGAGTTGGCGCCGGGATCGTCGCCGAGGACGACGACCATGCCGCCGAGGAGTTCCATGAGGGCGAGCTGCACCAGGGAATCGGCGGCGACGTTGAGCCCTACGGATTTAAAGAAGACGGCCGAAGGGTGGCCGTTGAGGGAGGCGCCGGCGGCGATCTCCAGGGCGACCTTTTCATTCACGGCGAATTCGAAATGACAGGGCCGGGCCTTTTCCTCCGGAGCGAGCAGGGCGTCGGCTATCTCGGGCGTGGGCGAGCCGGGGTAGCTGGTTACTACGGCGGTTCCGGCTTCGGCCATGGCGCGGGCCAGGGCGTGGTTGCCCATTACCAGCGCGCTAAATCCTTTTTTTTCGGTCATCAAGCCCGATAATGAAAGCATTGTGTATTCCTTTTATCCGTATCCGTTCTTTTGCCGCCTCAAAACTCTCTTATACTTTTCCCCGCCTTTGCCCATCTATAATACAAAAAGTCCGAAAAAAGGTCACAGCTATCTTTTGCGGGGGTCGCTCACAGCGTGGGTGTTTTTAGGACAGAACGCTGAATTGCCGGAGAAAAGTGGAATTTAGTCAGTGGCAGGTGGGATTGGGCAATTTCCCCCGGCGTTATTTTCGTGTTAAATATAATGCTCGGTCGGTGGAGAGGAGGCTTTATGAACAACATTCCTGTTAAGATAGCGATAATGGGGACCGGCATGGTGGGGCGCGCGCACGCGGCCAAACTTGCCGCGCTGGGGCACGCCGTTATGGTGGGCACCGGCGATCCCGCCGCCACGCTGGCGCGCGAGGAGCAGGACGCCATGGGCAATCCTCCGTTCGCGCAATGGCTTAAGGAGCGGCCCAAGGTCAAGCTGGGCACTTTCGCGCAGGCGGCGGAGCACGGCGAGCTGGTGTACGACGCGCTGAGCGGCCAGGCGGCCGTAAAGGTGCTCTCGGCCTGCCGGGAGGCGCTGGCCGGCAAGGTGCTTGTGGATATAGCCAACCCGCTGGACTTCTCCAAGGGCATGCCGCCTACGCTCTCGGTGTGCAATACCGACTCGCTCGGCGAGCAGCTGCAGCGCGCGCTGCCGGAAAGCAAGGTGGTGAAGACCTTCAACACCATGAACGCGTACCTGCAGGTGGACCCCGAGCAGCTGGCCGGCGGGGACCACGCTATTTTCGTCTGCGGCAACGACGCGGGCGCTAAAGAGCGCGTTACCGGCATATTGCGCGCCTGGTACGGCTGGAAGAACATCGTGGACCTGGGGGATATCACCGCGGCGCGCGGCACGGAGATGCTGCTGCCGGTGTGGCTGCGCCTCTGGGGCGCGCTGGGCACCCCGATGTTCAACTTCAAAGTGGTCAAATGACGGGCTTGGCTGGGTGTTGGAGCGAAACCGCCGGGGAAGCCCGGCGGTTTTCTTTTGTAGAATTACGATGGTACGCATGGCCGTTGCGGGCGGCGGTGAATAAGGAGTTTTATGGCGAAAGTATTTGCGGTAGTTTGTATTTTCGTCGGGATCGGCGTGGCCGCATACCTGCATTTGCGCAGGGATATGGCGGGCGTGGAAGGGGTTGCCGGGGCCGGGCTGCATATGCCCGCCGCCAGTACCGCCGGAGCCGCGGCGCCCGAGGGCAAAAGCGGTTTTATCGGCAATACCGGCTACCTGCTGGAATTCCCGGGCACTCACGACGCGCAGGCGAGTATGGAGGGCGAGACGGAACTGGTCTATTTCTTCCTCAAGGGCGCCCAGCCTACCGCCGATGAATCCAAATATAAAGAGCTGGGCATGGTCCGGCTGGAGGTTACGCCCCCGCCCATGCACCAGGGCAAGCCCGTCGGCATGGACGAGATGAAGAAGGTGGTGCTCTTCACGCTGGAAGGCAATAAAGAGACCGCCGCCGCTAAAGACGTGGCCCTGCCGCTGACCGGGTTCATGATAGACATTACCGCGCCTAAGCCTATCAAGCAGCTGTTCGTCAGGGGCAAAAAAGTAATGTACATGTTCACCGGGGCCGATGCGGAGCTAATGCTTTCGCTGGCCGGCAGTATAAAGGAGAACTAATCCGGGCACAGGCGGTGCCGGTTTTCTGCATAATACCTATACGCGTTTGGGCACTCCAGCACTTGGCGCACGCGGCCGCGGCTGTTAAACTATCCTGACGGAATTTAACCTGGCCAGCGGAGAATGCATGCTCAAAGCGAACTCTAAAGCGGTACTTGCGGCCCTCCTGTTTTTGCTGAACCCCTTAAGCGCCGCCGCGGCGGAACTCTTCAACCTCAATTCGCTGTCAGCCGGCGGCATCAAAAATCTGAACCTAGACATCCCCCGGCTAAGCGCCGCGCCTGAAAAATTCCTCGCGCCGGCCATAGCCGCGCAGGACGCCGGCCTTGCCGATTCCCTGACCCCCGCCCAGTGGGACGAGCTCTTTGCCGCGGACACCGCGGGCGAAACAAAAGAGCTGCTCTCAGATTTCGCCTCCAGGTACGTGATCACCGGCACGCTGCGGCTCGGGAGCGTGCCTCCCACTTTCACCACGAAGAGCGGCAAGGTCTATAAAGTGGTGAAGCACCCGAAATGGCTCAGGAACACCGGCGCCGCCGAGCTCTGCGTGGAAGGGTACATCAGGCAGGCGGACAATACCAGCGAGCTGGCCATCGACACCGTGCTGCCGCTCGACGCGATGCAGGCTTACGCGCCCTCGGCCGCCACCACGGATGTGCAGCGGCAGCCCTACATCCTTTCCAAAGACCCCCGGGGCTACGCGCTGGGGAACGTGAACTGGGGCGTGCGGCACTCGGCGGACGGCCGAAGGCTGAAGCGCCCGGACGGCGTTTTCCAGTTCGCCTGGCCCGGGAGCGTGCTGGTAAGGCCGGAGCTCCTGGAAGCGGCCTACGTGGGCAAAAAGACCATGCAGAAATTCCCCTTCATCGGCACGCACGGCTTCCTGGCGTTCAAGTTCAAGCCCGGCGGCGTGACGGACGGGGACGGCAATTCGGTGCGGGGGCTGGTGATCTCGCTGAACACCTATTCCGTGATCCCCGGCGTGCAGAACCAGAACGCCCTGGACGGGCTGCGCGGCAAGTTCGCCGTGCACTACAACATCAATTCCGCCGAGGGCTACGTGGAGGCCAACGTCTTCACCGACGGCAACCGCATCTCGCTGTACCCGCTCACCCTTGCGCGAGAGCGGCAGGTGCAGCTGCTGCGCAACGCCATCGAGCAGGCGACGGCCGACAGGACCGGCGAGATGTATTCCGTGGTTTACAACAGCTGCACCAACGCCGTGGTCTCTTTCATAAACAGCGTGCTGACCGGGAAAGAAAAAATAAAGGACGGCTGGCTGCCCGAGATCGTGTACCGCCTGCGCGCCACCATCCCGGACGCGGCCACTTCCCTGCTGCTCAAACGCGGCCTGGTGGCCAAACCCCTGCCTTACCTCGACGAGGCCAATTACACGCGGCTGTTCCGCGACTGAGTCAGTAAACGGCGCGGCCGAACCCGCCGCGGGCGAAGCCGCCGGGGAAGCCCGGCGGTTCGTTATTTTCTATTTGATAGAATTGCTTTAACGCCGCCATGTTCAAAAGAACAGATCCTAAACCAGAGGTACAACCAGCTCACCGCGAGTACTGCTATGGCTGCCGCCGGGCGAAGAAGAACTGTTTATGCGACAGCATAAAACCCTTCGCCACTAAAATGCGTTTCGTCATCCTGATGCATGACAAGGAAGCCCGCGAACAGAAAACGGGGACGGCCCGGCTCGCGAAATTGTGCCTGACTAACGCGGAGCTTTTGATCGGGACCGATTTTACGCGCGATGAGCGGGTTAACGCCCTGCTCCGGGATCCCTCCTACAACCCTTTTGTGCTGTACCCCGGCCCAAAGGCTTTGAATTTTAAAACCCTGGGCAAGGATAGCCTGCCCGAAGGGAAAACCCTACTTATCTTCGTGATAGACGGGACGTGGCGCCTGGCCAAGGGGCTTTTGCGCCAGAGCCCGAATGTAAGCGCCCTGCCGCGGCTTTCTTTTTCGCGCAATTATCTTTCCCGGTTCGCGTTCAAAAGGCAGCCGCTGCCGCATTGCGTTTCCACCATAGAGGCCATCTACCATTTATGCAACGAGGCCGGGGAAGCCGGCCATGAAAATCTGAAGGGGCAAAATGAAGTGCTGATGGACCTGTTGAAAAAACTGGTGGAGACGCAGGTCCATTATACGAAGGTAAAAGGCCGAAAGAGGGAAGAGAATAAAAAGAAGAAGTAGGGGACGCTGTTTACTATTTGACTATTTGTCGCAGTCCCGCAGGATCGCCGGAGAAGCCCGGCGGTTTTATTTCGGGGAGATAGAGTACGCTGCCAGTTGACCGCAGGCGGCGGAGATGTCCGCGCCTTTTTCCTGGCGCAGGTAGGCGCGCACGCCGGCGGCTATGAGCTCCTGTTGGAACTCTTTTACGCGCGGCGTCGCAGCGCCGGGGCCGCCGGGCGGGTTGTAGGGGATAAGGTTGAGGCGGCAGGGGATGCCTTCAATTAATTCGGCAAGCTGCGCGGAGTCGGCCGGCCGGTCGTTCACGCCGGGGAGCAGGATGTACTCCAGCATGACGTGAGCCTGCCGCGCGGCGCAGTACTTCCTTACTGCAGCCAGCACGCGTTTGAGCGGGTAAACTTTTTCCATGGGCGCCAGGCGCGCGCGCAGTTCCGGGTCCGCCGCCACCAGCGAGACGGCCAGCCTTACCCGCAGGTCCGACGCGGTCAGTTCCTCTATCACCGGTATTACGCCCACCGTAGACACCGTCATCTTGACCTGCTGAAAATGGCGGCCGCGGCTGTCGCAGAGTATCTTTATCGCCTGCTTGACGTTCTCCCAATTGAGAAAAGGCTCGCCCATACCCATGAAGACCAGGCTCTTCAGGTCAACGGCCTCGCGCAGGCAGGCCTCGAACTGGGCGACGATCTCGACCGGCGTAAGCGAACGCTTGAGCCCCAAAGCGCCGGTGGCGCAGAAGGTGCAGCCGCAGGAGCAGCCGGCCTGCGAGGAGAGGCACGCGGTCTGCTGGTCCTTGCCGGGCAGCACCACGCATTCGGCCAGGGCGTTGCCCGCGAACCGGAAGAGCAGCTTCCTGGTGCCGTCGGCGGCCGCCAGTTTGCGCTCGGGGAGCGGCAGGGGCTTCAGGGTGTACAGGCGGCCCAGCGCCTTGCAGACGCGCGCCGGCACGCCGGGCAGCTGCGCCAGGTCCGTGGCGCCGCGGCGGTGCACCGCCATAAAGACCGCGCCGGCGTTACCGGGCTTCTCGCCCAGGCCCGTCAGCGCCGCCTCGATATCGGCGCGGGTCAGCCCCCGCAGGTCAGGTTCCATCCAGATATTATATCAGTGGACGCTGCGCGCCGGTACAGGGCCGCCGGGGAAGCCCGGCGGTCTTGTTTTGTAGAATTGTGGGACAGGGACAGGAAGGCTGAAATGAATCGGCGGCAGGAAAACAACTATGGGACCCATTAGGTTCTTTAAACTGGAATTTGCGGCGCTGGCGGCGGGGCTGCTGCTGGCCGGGTGCGCAGCGGGCGGGAAAAACCTGGCCGCGCGGGGGCCGGGGCCGATACACCGCAGCTATACGGAAGGGGAAGTTTTTAAATACCGGCTGACGCTGGAGTATTCTGAAACGGCGGGGAAGGACTCTGTCACGATATCCGACGGCGAAGGCGCGGTTAAGAAAGGCGCCGACGGGGTCTTTTACGAGGAATGGAAGTGGACGGGCACCAGCAGGGACGGTTCCGCGGCGGTCCTGACCGCGGACGCGCTCTCTTCGAGGCAGTTCCTGTCGCTGGACCCCGGTTATAAACTTTCCATCCCGGATCTCTCAAAGGCTTACCAGCTCATCGAGCCCATAACCGATACGCTGACGTTCTACGCCGATGTGCAGCTTGCCGCGCGCAAAGGGCTGCTGTTGAAGGCCGGCGAGCAGCTCTACGTCGAACACGGCCGCCCCAATTCCTGGGCCGGCGGCCCCACGCTGAAAGGTTACGATTGCATTGACTTCGACCTGACGGTGACCGAGGTGGACAGGAAGGCCGGTACCGCCACGCTCAAAGCTCTGCATGTGCCTCCCGCGCACGGCTGCGCCGAGGCGCCGGCGCCCTGGCTCGGAGTCCCGGTGGCGGCTACCGCCAACAACTGGTACCAGGTGCGCAGGCAGCCGGACGGCACTTACGCCGCCGGCGCGGCAAAAGAAATCTTTGACGACGTGATAAGGCTTAGCCTGGCGGACGGCCGGATACTCTCCGCCACGCAGTACAATGAGCTGACGGGAGAGAGCCGCGCCTGCCGCGACGAGCAGCTCACCGACTGCGGGGCTCCGGAAAAATTCAAGATAGTGCGCAAGCTGTCGCTGCTGCCTTCGGGCGCGGATAATATATGAACGAACAACCAGGCGGAGGCGGGGAGAGCGGCTGCGGCAAGCCCGCGCCGGGCGGCGACAGTATCGCCTGCCCGCTTTGCGGGAAGCCGGGCGAGATAGTACGCGGGAGCACGGTGCGCAACCTGCTTAAGCCCGGCCATGCGGCGCCCGCGGACAGGTATTTGCTCTGCGCCGCTCCCGACTGCGACGCGGTTTATTTTCACCCGAAGGGCGCCCTGTTCAGGCAGGAGGACGTGAGCACCCCCGTGCATTTAAAGACCGCGGCGGTGCCCGTGTACGCCTGCTACTGCGCCGGGGTCACTAAAACCCAGGTGGTGGCCGCCGTCAACAAGACCGGGGCTACGCGCTGGGCCGCCATAGTCAAAGAGATAACCGGCCGCGTGCCGAAATGCAATTGCGAGGAGAAGAACCCGCTGGGCAAGTGCTGCTCCGGCAACGCTTACGCCGCGGCTATCGCCGAATCCTCCGCCAAGCCCGTGCCCGTTAAAAAGTCAAAAGACCCGCTGCACGGCCTTACGCTGGAAACCATCCTTACCTATATGCTCGAGCTGCACGGCTGGGAAGGGCTGTGGAACCGCATCCCGCTGCGCTGCTTCCAGTTCGATCCCAGCATAAAATCCAGCCTCATCTTCCTGCGCAAAAATCCCTGGGCGCGCGAGAAGCTTGAGAACTGGTATATCTGCGAAGTCCCGAAGCCGAAGAAATAGCGGGCGGAGCCGCCGGGGAAACCCGGCGGTTTTGTTTTGTAGAATTACCGGACTGGGATAAGAGACGAGGGGGCAGGCTATGAAAATAAAATTGACTGCGGCGGGACCGCTCCTGCTGGGGCTTGCTTTGGCGGCCGCGGCGAGCGCGGCGCAGGCCCCTGTAAAAAGCGAAACCGGGACAGTAAAGGGGAAAGCGATGGAAAAGAATATTTATGACTTTACGGTGAAGGACGCCGAGGGCGGGGATTATTCCCTGGCCGGGCTCAAAGGGAAGGTGGTCCTTGTAGTGAACGTGGCGAGCAAGTGCGGGTTCACGCCGCAGTACGCCGGGCTGGAGGCGCTGTATAAGAAATACTCCGGCAAGGGCCTGGCGGTGATAGGCTTTCCGTGCAACCAGTTCAAAAACCAGGAGCCGGGCACCAACGAGGAGATACAGCATTTCTGCAGGCTGAATTACGGCGTGGACTTCCCCGTGATGGGCAAGATAGAGGTGAACGGCCCGGGCGCGGACCCGCTTTACGTGTATCTTAAGAAAGCGGCCACCGGGTTCCTGGGGAGCGAGGCGATAAAATGGAATTTCACCAAGTTCCTGGTGGACAGGGAGGGCAAGGTGATACGCCGCTACGCCTCCGCCACCAAGCCCGAGTCCCTGGAGCCGGACATAGAGAAGGCGTTAGGTAAATAGTAGGGGGCAGTCTGCTTATAAAGGGGGTACCTGCATGGAATCGGGAAAAATAGAACAGCCCGCGGGGGCGGCGCCTGCCGCCGGCGATACAAGCGCGCGCAACAACCGGCGCGTGATGGCGGCCGCCGTCGGCGCGGTCGTATTACTGCTGCTTGCGGGGTACTGGATGAGGCGGTCCGTTAAAGACAGCGTCCTTATCCCCGCCGGAGAGTTCCAGATGGGCTCGCCCGAAGGAAAAGGCGAACCGAATGAATCTCCCCGGCACAAAGTTTATGTCGGCGCCTTCAACCTCCACAAAACGGAAGTGACCAACCGGGCTTTTAAAAAATTCGCCGAGGCCGCGAACTACGTCACCGACGCCGAAAAGGGCGGCGGGGTAATGGTTTTTGACGGGAAGAAAATGAAGCAGGAGAAGTTCGCGAACTGGAAAGACCCGCTGGGGACCGGGAAGGGCATTGAAAATAAAATGGACCACCCTGTGGTCCGGGTCAGTTGGAACGACGCCGCCGCTTACTGCAAGTGGGCCGGCGGCCGCCTGCCGACGGAGGCCGAATGGGAGAAAGCGGCGCGCGGCGGCACGGACACGGACTACAGTTTTGGCGACGATGAGCAGAACCTTAACAAGTACGCCTGGTACAGCGAGAACTCTAATTCCCAGGACCACCCGGTAAAGCTGAAGGAGCCGAACGCGTACGGTCTGTACGACATGCACGGGAACGTCTGGGAGTGGGCGGCCGACCGTTACGCCGAGAAATACTACGGCGCGAGCCCGGCGAAGGATCCGCAGGGCCCTGAGTCCGGGAGCCTCCGGGTGCTGCGGGGCGGAGGGTCGGGCAATGTCCGCAACGGCCTGCGCTCGGCTTTCCGCGCCATGTCCAGCCAGGGCAGCTGGAGCCTCAGCTTCGGCTTCCGCTGCGCGTTCCCTCCGCAAGACGCAAAATGACGCCGTCTTTTTCCGGCAACGGCTAATTTGTTATATTCAAACTGCGAGCGGCCGAAAATACCGGAGGCTTTAACCTTATGCTGACAGACTTCGCTAGTGAATACTACGGGATACTAAGCGCGCTTGAGGCGCTGGCGCTTTTTACCGGCATGCTGCTCTGCATGGAGGTAGGGCGGCGGCTGGCGCTGAAGAAGGGAGAGCTGGAAGACTCCCCGGGAGCCGGCGCCATCGACGGCGCGGTTTTCGGGCTGCTGGGGCTCCTTATCGCTTTTACTTTCGCCGGGGCGTACGACCGGATAGAGGCCCGCGATCTGGCCGCGATAGAGGAGGCCAACGCGATAGGCACCGCCAGCAAGAGGCTGGACCTGTTGCCTGCCGCGGCGGGCGTCCGGTTGAAAGCCCTGCTGCAGGATTACGCCGGGGCAAGGGTGGAAGAATACAAGGTGATCAGGCAGCCTGAAAGCCATGCCAGGGCCGTGGCGCATACCGCCGGGCTCAAGGACGCGCTTTGGCGGGAGGCGGTGGAGACCTGCCGGCGGGAGACCTACCCGCACGCCGCGCCGCTGGTGCTGGGGGGCCTTAACCAGGCCTTCGACAACGCCGGCACCAGGGAATCCCTGGCTAAGATACATCCGCCCGGGGCCATTTACGTGCTGCTCTACGCGATGGCCCTGCTGTCGGCGACAATGGCGGGCCACCGCCTGGCCGACAAAAGCGGCCGGAGCTGGCTGCACCGCCTTAGTTTCGCGGCGGCTACGTCCGTTACCATCTTCATTATTCTTAACCTGGAGCACCCGCTGTTCGGCCTGCTGGGCGTTAAAACCCTGCAGCTCCCCGTTAACGAGGTCTACAGCGAAATTTCGCGGCAGCCGTAACGGCGGGGGCCTAGTTCCCGGCGGCCGCTTCGGCGGCAAGCAGGCCTTCGGAGCAGACGCCGTAGATCAGGCGGGTGGTGTCCTTGTTCGAGCAGGAAAAAACGTAGCCGCTGTGCGTCTCGCGGTGTTCCTGCGGGGGGCTGCCCGGCTCGGCCAGGGCGCCGCATTTCGCGCCGTAACCGTCCGCCAGCGCCTGGACCTCCGGCGAGATCTTCCCGCTTTCCTGCTGCTCGTCGAAGGCGCTGGGGTAAAGGGCGTAGATGAAGACCAGCCCGGAAAAATTTGCGTGCGTTCCTTCCACTGATTCCAGCATTTCGGCCAGCCGAAAGGACATTACCCGGCGGTACACCGCGCCGTTAAAGGCCGAGAGATCGTCGGTGGCGGAGCCGGTCACGAATTTCCGGACGGTACCGCCCTCAAGAGGGCCCGAGAGTATGGGCTCTACCCAGGTGGGCTTCATGCCTTTGCCGTAGCGGGTGGTCATCCCTTCCAGGCTTCTGCCGAGCGGCACCAGCGCCGGGGCGGGGACCGGGGGCGGGACGGCGGGGACGGCCTGCGCGGCGGGCGCTCCGGCGGCGGCTCCGCCCACGGCCGGGCTCTTCGTATCGGGCGCGGACCTGTGGCCGAAGAAAACCAGGCCCAGGCAGATGGCGGCCGCCAGCAGCGCCGTCGGCAAGGGCTGCAAAGCGCGCCCCGGCTTTTTAGGCGCGGGCCCCGGGTCCGGAGGTGGTTTTTCCTGCATACGTTCTTTGATAAGGGTATAGTATATCTAATTCAATATATTCTAGTCGCCGGAGAAGCCGGGCGGTCTTGTTTTGTAAAATAACCCCGGGCCCGAGCGGGGCGGGGCCGGAAAACCGGAGCGGAGGTGATTATGCCGTCGGATAATGTTCAACTGCTGGTAATGTTCGGTATAGCCGCGGCGGTGGCCGCGATAGCCGGTTATTTTATAGCGCGGTACCTCAAAGGCAGCATCACTATCTCCCTGCCCGGTACGGCCTTTAACCAGGGCGACACCGTGGAAGGTTCCTTCGAGCTGCTTACCCGCAAGGAAGTGAAGGGCAACGGTCTTACCGCCTGCCTGGTGGCCTCGGAAACCACCCGGGAGTACCGCAACGGCAAGAGCCATTCCCATACGCGCGAGATCTACCGCTCCGGTCAGACGCTGGAGAACGCGAAAGAGTATCCCGCCGGGTACAAGGCCGCTTACAATTTCAAACTGGCCGTACCGGCAGAGCAGGGCGCGGGCGGCTCCGTGCTGGGCCAGGCCCTGAACATGCTGGGCGGCCTGAACCGGCGCATTTCCTGGAAAGTGGAGGTGCGGCTGGACGCGGAAGGGGTGGACCTGGCCTCCAGCCAAAAGATCTCGGTGGGCCAGACCGGCTTTTTCTCCTGAGACCGGTACCGCTTTAGGTATTTACAATGAGAGCTAGGGCGCATATTTACGCATCTGTGGCGGCGGGCGGCGCGGCCTACGCCGCGACCGGGTCGCCGGCCATGTCCGTGTCCTGCCTGCTGAGCGGGGTGCTGCTGGACGTGGACCACCTGCTGGATTTCTACCTGACCACCGACGAGCCGTTCAGCTATAAAGTCTTCCGGGCTTGGTGCCACGAGGTAAGGTGGGAGAGGATCTATCTTGTCCTCCACTCGTACGAGCTTTATCTCCTGCTCGTCCTTGCGGCCTTCGTATACCGGAACGAGGTCCTTACCGGGGCGGCGCTGGGGATGGGGCTGCATTTGCTGATGGACCAGCTGGGCAACACCGTCCTGGATAAGCGGTTCTACTTCTTTATATTCCGGTATCGTTCCGGCTTCGCAAAAAGCGCCCTGCTCGCCGGCGGTAAAGTAAAAGAGGCCGGGAAGTAAGGAGCAAGTTATGACAATAGCCTATCTCAGGCAGTTCAAGGTGTCGGGCTACGCCGTCTTCGACTTCGCCGCGGCCTTTCTCGGCGTCGCCGCGCTAAGCCCGCTATTATCGGGCCTGGCCCGCAGGGCCGGCTGGCAAGTGCCGCGGATCAACTGGCTCTACCTTACCTTGCCGGGCGGCGTGGCCGCGCATGTGGCCAGCGGCAATATCACGCCCATGACAAGGGATTTCCTGTCCCCCGGCGGCCATTATGGCTTAAAGGCGCTGATCCTCGCTCTGTCGGTTCTAGGCCTCAGGAATATCAGGAAGAGCGGCGGGCCCGGCGTAAAGACGGCGGGTTTATAAATTATGCGGATATTGATAGCCGGGGCGTGCGTGCGGGAGTCTTTTGCTAGAATATCCTGCATGGGTTACGGGGATTAGGAGCTGGTTCTGACCGCATCAATATTTTATATCTTGACCGCCTGCCTGCTGCGGGCCGCCTCGGCGCAGCAAGCCGCCGACGAAGCGCCGGAGCGGCAGGACCGCTGCTTCTGCGTAAAGTTCATGGGCGGGTACCAGAATCCATATTCTTTGACCAAGCTGCGGCCCACCCCCGCCAAGTGCCGGAAGCTGTGGTACAAGCCCGGCCCGGTGAGCCCTTTCTTCGAGGGCCTGCTGACCTGCGACGAGTTGCGGGAATGCCGCGCGAAAGAAGAGGACCGGGCTGAAAAAATTAAACTGCTGGAGGAAAAGATAGAGCTGGCTAAAAAAAATATTTACAGCTGCTGCCGGGAAGGCTCTTCGTCCTCCGCCTGCGACCCTAAATGCGCGGCCAGGCGGAAGAAAGAACTTAAAGCTCTTGAGGCGGGAAAAAAACGGCTGGAAAACAGCGTTAACGAGGCGTGCATCGCCAAAAGCCGGAAAAAATAGGCGCGGCGGTTTGATTTCCGGGAAGACGGGGGAGTTAATGCCTGAAACGGCGGAAGCTGTCGCCGGGGGAGGCGTTGTCCGCGGCGTAGTCGGCCTGCTGCGCGGGCGCGGGAGCGCCGTTGATATGCACCGTGCGGATCCAGGCGCGGTGCGCCGCCGCGGAATAGTATAAGGTCAGCCGCACGCGCTCCGGCGGCGGGACATAGGCGACAGGACGCGGCATCACGGGCCGGTCATTGGCCTGCTCAGGCGTGTCGCCACGTCTAAAAACTCTCATGGTATCTTTCCCACGGTAAGAGTATACCCCGCGCGGGCCGCGCCCTGAAGTGTCAAAGGACCTACCCGGCTTGGGGAAAAAGGCCCATGACGCTGAAGCGCACGCGCTGCGGGCTTATTAAAAGTTAAAATATGAGCGGCAGGGCTTTTGCCGGTCGGCCCTGGCCTGAAACTTCCAAGAGGGGAGCGGTGCTGACTATATGATGAATTGTCCTAAATGTTCTTCCGAGACGCTGGTTGAGACGCCTGTGCTGGGAAATATCCCGCTCGACGTATGTCCGGGCTGTTCCGGGATCTGGTTCGACAAGGACGAGCTTGAAGCCCTGCTTAAGCAATCACAGGGCGGGGCTTCGGCGGATTTCAACCTTATCAACCCCAAGGCCGAAGGCCATACCTGCCCCCGCTGCAAAAGCAAGATGTCCCACGGGGGGCTGGTGAACCCGCTCTTGTTGGTGGACAGGTGCCAGTCCTGCGGCGGGGTCTGGCTGGACTCGCGCGAACTCGACCTTGTGAGGAAACTGCTCGGCCTTACCGGGGGCCCCTCCTCCGAAGTGAAGGTGGACAGGCCCGCCCCGGCCCCCGCCGCGCCGCCGGCGAAGGCGCCCGGCTTTACGCCGGCAAAAATGCTGGCAGCCGCCGCCGCGGTACTGGGCCTTGTCGGCCTGAGCTTCGAAATGTACCTTTATTTCAGCCCGCCGGAAGCGGTGTCGTTCAAGCCTTCCTCCGGCCTGGCCTTTGTAAGCGTGCTGTTCTTCGTCGGCGGTATTTTCTTCCTGAACCGGGCGGACGACGCCGGCAAATGAACGACGGGCGGCAGCGCCCATGCTGAACCGCCGGGAACGATGTATAATTAGGCTGGCTTATGAAAATACTTGTAGCTGAAGACGACCTGATGGTGCAGGAGATGCTTGTCACCGTGCTTACGGACCTCGGGCATGTCGTGCAGGCCGTGGATAACGGCGACAAGCTTATCAAGCTGGCGCTCGAGTCCAAGCCGGACCTGATCCTGACGGACATGCACATGCCGCAGATGCGCGGGGATTCCATGATAGCCATGCTGGAAATGTACGAGCCCCTGGCCGGCGTGCCGGTCATTATGATCACCGGCGCCAGCGCGGGCGAGATCGCGGACGCCGGCCTCCCGGAAGGGATCACCGTGATCCCGAAGCCGCTGGACCTGGCGAAACTCTCGGCCGAGGTCCAGAAAGCCGCGGCCCGCCTGGGCAAATAGAAAAGGGGACAGGCTGCTTTTTTCGACCGCCGGGTAAGCCCGGCGGTTTCGTTTTGGGCCTGAGGCCAAAGCCTAAACCGGCCTGGGCCCTTTTTCCCTTACGGGCAGGCGGTTTTCCCGGCATAATATAGATGATGAGAAAACTTAAATTCCCATGGCTTCTCTCCGCGCTGCTTCTCGCCGGCCTGCCGCCGGCCTTCTCCGCCCCGGCCGCCGCTGAGCCCCGGGCCCCGGCCTATACCCTGCTTTCGGACCTGGCCGCGCTTCCGCAGGCCGGGGTAACCGTCTCCGTGCCGGCGCCGGCAGAAGCCGGCCCGCTCAAATACCTTAAGCCGGCCTGCGTGCCCAGCCAGGCCCTGCTTCCCGGCAATAATTTCATCCCGGTGGTCAGCGACGCACGCCGCGTGCGCGCCATCGACGACCTGCTGGCGAAGATAGCCGTCTGCAAGCCCCTGCCGTACGCGAACGACGGCGTGGTGCACACCGATCCCCATCCCGGCCTGCCCAAAAAGCCCGCCGGGTACTACAAGGAGTACACGCTTATCGTCCCCGGCCACGATACCGGCGAAGGCCCCGAGCCGGTAGTGATCGGCGGGGTCACCTATATGACCGGCCCGGTGCTGAGCGCCCGGGGCCCGGAGCGCCTGATGATAGGCAATGGCCGCGAGGTGTATTACACCCCCGACCATTACACCACC
>Ga0154587_165_pt1 | contig 18125 bp, 16 predicted proteins | sample RifGroF2_FD_116016 | JGI IMG/M metagenome (GOLD analysis project Ga0154587, IMG submission 116016) | Elusimicrobia bacterium GWF2_62_30 | reverse complement strand
CAGATCACCGACGAGAACGGCTACAAGAAGCCGATGCGCATCTACCCCGCGCCGCATTACACCATGGGCGGCCTCTGGGTGGACTACAACCTGATGACCACGATCCCGGGCCTGTTCGCCATGGGCGAGGCCAACTTCTCGGACCACGGGGCCAACCGCCTGGGCGCCAGCGCGCTGATGCAGGGCCTGGCGGACGGCTTCTTCATAGCCCCCTCCACCGTCAGCGGCTACCTGGCCTCCACCAAGTTCGAGCCGGTCACCGCCTCCGACAAGGAGTTCGCGGACTCCAAGAAGCAGATACAGGACCGCATCAACAAGCTGATGTCTATAAAGGGCAAGAAGACCCCGTCCGAGCTGCACCGCCAGCTGGGCAACGTGATGTGGAACGAAGTGGGCATGGCCCGCACCGAAGCGGCCCTGAAGAAAGCGCTCAAGAAGATCCCCGAGATCCGCGAGGAATTCTGGAAGGAAGTCTGCGTGGCCGGCGGCGAAAAGGACCTCAACCAGACGCTGGAGAAGGCCATGAAGGTGGCGGACTTCCTGGAGTTCGCGGAGCTGTTCGTGATGGACGCGCTGGAGCGCAAGGAATCCTGCGGCGGGCATTTCCGCGAGGAGTCCTGCACGGCCGAAGGCGAGGCCAAGCGCGACGACGAGCATTTCTCCCACGCCTCGGTCTGGGAATTCCAGGGCGAAGGCAAGGCGGCGGCCCTGCACAAGGAAACGCTGGCGTTCGAGCATATCAAGATGGCGGAACGCAGCTACAAATAGGAAAATATCATGAACCATCCCAAACACTTCAGCGTAACCGTGCGCGTCTGGCGCCAGGCCGGCCCCCAGGAACCGGGCAAGATGGTGTCGTACAAGGTAACGGACGTTTCCCCGGATATGTCCTTTCTGGAAATGCTCGACATCCTTAACGACGGCCTGCTCAAGAAAGGCGACACCCCGATAACTTTCGAAAGCGACTGCCGCGAGGGCATCTGCGGCAGCTGCGGGCTGGTGATAAACGGCGACGTGCACGGCCCGGACGAGCATTCCACCGTCTGCCAGCTGCACATGCGCCGCTTCCGCGACGGGGACGTGATCACCGTGGAGCCGTGGCGCGTTAAGGCTTTCCCGGTGCTCAAGGACCTGGCGGTGGACCGCTCTTCGCTGGACCGTATCATCGCGGCCGGCGGCTACGTTTCGATCAATACCGGCGCGGCCCCCGACGCCAACGCTATCCCGATAGAGAAGGACAAGGCGGAAGAGGCGATGGACGCCGCCGCCTGCATAGGCTGCGGGGCCTGCGTGGCCTCCTGCCCCAACGGGGCGGCCATGCTGTTTACGGGCGCGAAGATCTCGCAGCTGGCGCTGCTGCCGCAGGGCGCCCCGGAGCGCTCGGTGCGCGCGCTCAGCATGGTGGCGGCCATGGACAAGGAAGGCTTCGGCAACTGCACTAACGAGTACGAGTGCGAGGCCGTCTGCCCCAAGGACGTGAAGGTGGCCAACATAGCCCGCATGAACCGCGAGTTCCTGCTGGCCAACCTGCTCTCCAAGCGCTGAATTGCGGAACCTTGCGGAGCGGGGGCTCCGGCAGCTGGCCAGAAGTAGTGGTGCCGGCGCAGTTGTAAAGCCGAGCGGGAAACGCGGGGACCGGGTTAGCAAACCCTTCCGGAGGCCGAGGCTTGCATAGCGCCGAGGCCGGAGGATGAGCGAGGCACGGTGTGCCGAGCGCGGTTTGCGTTCCGGTCCCCGCGTTTCCCGCGACGCGGCTGATTCTTCCGACTTGAATCCGCAAAACGATGAACATCTCACGATACGGGAAATACCTTGTGCCGGCAGTTCTGGCGCTGTCGGCTTGCTCGTCGCTGCCGCGGCCGGACAAGCTGAGCAAGCCGGCCTACCTCGACGCCATCGTCTATCACAACGAGACGCTGGGCGAGTACTACGAGCTGGTCCCCTCCTTCAAGATCGTACTGCCCAGAACAGCCCCCGAGCGCCTGGCCTACCTGGAGTCCCAGGTAGCCGAGTTCAACCGCATGAAGCTGATGAAGTACAGCGGCTACGGCGCCGACCAGACCGTGCTCACCAACGACGTAAAGGCCATGGAAGCCGAGCTGGCCCGAAACGGCAGGACCACTAAGGTAGTGCCGGAACAGCTGACCATCTCCGCCAAGTACGTCTCAGGCAAGACGCCCAAGGTCACCATAAAAGCCACCCCCGACATCCTCGACGAGAACGGCGGCCTGCACTTCTCGCTCACCGACTATTCCGACAAGGAGATCCTGAAAAAGCTGGAGGCGCTGCCCCCGGTGAAGCCGGCCCCGGGGCCGGAAGCTTCCGGCCCGAAGACGCCCATAAGGGAAGCGGACGCGATCCGCTCCTACCTGCAGAAGCGCTTCGGCAAGATCTTCAAAGTGAAGCGCAGCGCCACCGTGGTCGGCGGCAACGGCAAGCCGGTAGCCGGGGTGGACGTGGAACTCACCTTCTTCCCCGAAAGCGCCCGCATCGTTTTCGACGGCACGGTAAGGAACCTCAGCGGCTCCAGCATCTGGGCCACCTATTACCTGCCCCAGCTCACCTACCACAAGGGGCGCGACTGGTTCACCTTTACCGCCAAGCAGTTCGGCGAAGGCATGACGGAAAAGGACCGCAAGCAGTATTTCATCCAGCCCGGGGCGGAGAAAAGCTTCCAGTTCACCACGGACCGGGAGCTGCAGGTGCTGGTCTACGACGCCGTGCAGAACCGCATTGCCTCGAAGAACGCCTTTTCCTCCAAGGAGGAGGACGACCTGCTGAAGCTGGAAATAATAGAGAAGTACATGAACAAGAGCCCCGCCGTGCTGCTGGAGATCTTCCCCGAAAGGGTGATCTGCGCCGACTGCGGGGTAAAACTTTACTGACGGTACGCCGAGGCTGCCATGACCAACGATTCCCCCCAGTTCAAATATACGCCCGTCTTCGGGCATGGAGCCCCCGCGGCCAAGTTCCGCCTGCTTTCGAAAGAAGGCGTGAGCGTACGCCGGGACGGCAAGACGGAAATACTGGAAGTCGAGCCCGCCGCCCTGACGCGGCTGGCCCGCGAGGCCGTAAAAGAAGTTTCCTTCCTGCTGCGCCGGGCCCATAACGAAAAAGTCGCCGCCGTTTTCAAGGACCCGGCAGCCTCCGCCAACGACAGGTTCGTGGCCTGGTGCCTGCTGGAGAACGCGGCCATCTCCGCGCGGTTCGAACTCCCCTTCTGCCAGGATACCGGCACCGCCACCGTGGTGGCGAAAAAAGGCGAACAGGTCCGCACCGGCGCCGACGACGAAGAGCTGCTGAGCCGGGGGATCTGGGAAACCTATACCGGCGAGAACCTGCGCTATTCGCAGACGCTGGCGCTGGACATGTATAAGGAGAAGAACTCCGGCGACAACCTCCCCGCGCAGATAGACATCTACGCCAAGCCGGGCCTGGCGTACGACTTCCTTTTCGTGACCAAGGGCGGCGGCTCGGCCAACAAGACGATGCTCTACCAGGAGACCAAAGCCACTCTTTCCCCGCAGAAGCTCAAGCCCTTCCTGGTGGAAAAAATGAAGTCCCTGGGCACCGCGGCCTGCCCGCCGTACCATATCGCCTTCGTGATAGGCGGCACTTCGGCCGAGATGTGCCTGAAGACAGTGAAGTTGGCCTCCGCCGGCTACCTGGACTACCTGCCCGGGGCCCCCGACGGCGGTTCACTGGCTTTCAGGGACAAGGAACTGGAAAAAGAGCTGATGGAAGCGGCGCGCAAGCTGGGCTACGGGGCCCAGTTCGGCGGCGTCAGCTTCGCGCACGACGTGCGCGTGGTGCGCCTGCCGCGCCACGGCGCCTCCGCGCCTATCGGCCTGGGCGTTTCCTGCTCGGCCGACCGCAATATCCTGGCCCGCATAGATAAGGACGGATTATGGCTGGAGGAGCTGGACCGCAACCCCGCGGACCTAATCCCGGCCGCCGTCAGGTCGGAATTCTCCTCCTGCTCCGCCTGTGTGAACGTGGACCTGAACCGGCCCATGAAGGAGATCCTGGCTGACCTTTCTAAACAGCCGGTGGGCACGCGCCTGGCCCTGAGCGGGCGCATAGTGGTGGCGCGCGACCTGGCCCACGCCAAATTCAAAGAGCTGCTGGACGCCGGCAAAGAACTGCCGGAATACCTTAAGAAACACCCGGTCTATTACGCCGGGCCGGCCAAGAAACCGGACGGCAAGCCCTCAGGCGCGTTCGGTCCCACCACCGCCGGGCGCATGGACTCCTACGTGGACCTGCTGCAGGCCAGGGGCGCGTCCCTGGTCATGATAGCCAAGGGCAACCGATCCCAGGCGGTAACGGACGCCTGTAAAAAATACGGCGGCTTCTACCTGGGCTCTCCCGGCGGCCCCGCGGCCCTGCTGGCCGAAAAGAACATAAAGAAAGTGGAAGTTCTCGACTACCAGGAACTGGGCATGGAGGCCGTCTGGGCCATAGACGTGGAGGCTTTCCCCGCTTTCGTGCTGGTGGACGACAAGGGCGGGGACTTTTTCCGTAGTATAATATAGGGCTGGAAAAGAAAGCGGGGCGGCGCGGGAGAACGCATGACACGCGAAAAGAAAGCATTCACCCTTATCGAGCTGATGATAGTAGTGGCCATTATCGGGGTGCTGGCCGCCATCGCCATACCGAAATTCGCCTCGCTGATAGATAAATCCAGGGAAGGCTACACCAAGGGCGGACTGGCCACTATGCGCACGGCCATAAACGTCTACTATTCCGACAACGAGGGCCTTTATCCCGCCGACGATCTTTCCTCGCTGATCTTGAACGCCAAATATATCGCCGAGATCCCGGTGGTGAAGATCCCGCTCACCCCGCACCGCAATTCCGTTAAGATCGTCACGCCGGCTTCCGAAGCGCTCTTTATCTCGGATACCGGCGGCTGGGCTTACGCCAACGCCAGGACGGACGCCGACTGGGGCCATATCGCGGTGAACTGCAACCACAACGACAGCGGCGGCAATATCTGGAGCACCTATTAAGCACCACCGTCGGACTTCATGAAACAACATCACTTCCTGCCGGTTTTCCTCACGCTCATAGTCTTTTACCTCAGCCTGCATTTTTACGCGGCCCGCTGGCTGTTGAAATTCTATTTTCCCCCCCAGGCCGCGGCCTGGCTGCGCTCGGCCCTCCTGCTGCTGGCCTTTTTCTCCCCGTTCACGATGTACCTCAAGCGCCATTACCACAGCCCGCTGCTGGAGCCGCTCTATACCGCCGGCTACGCCTGGATGGGCGTGATCCTTATCGCGGCCTTCGTGTTCGCCTGCTCGGACCTGGCCGGGTTCTTCACCCGCCGCTACCACCTGCTTGAGGACAGGCGCCTCGCGCAGCTGACCCTGGCCGCCCTTTGCCTGGTGCTGGCCTCGGCTTTTTACGGCGGCTTCAAAATCCCGCCCATAAAGGAGATCTCCGTACCGTTCAAGGACCTCCCCCCCGAGCTGGAGGGGTACCGGATAGCGCAGATCTCCGACATGCACATAGATTCCGCCAGGAAGCTGCGGCAGTTCGGCAAGATAGTGCACGAGCTGAACGCGGCGCGCCCCGACCTGGTGCTTGTCACCGGCGACTTCATAGACCCCGGCCTGACCTGCCAGGACGCGGTAGGCAGGGAGACCGCGGAAATAAAAAGCCCCGACGGGATCTACGGCGTCCCCGGCAACCACGAATATTACTACGGGCTGGAAGAAGCCATGGGCTGCTACAGGGCTTTCGGCATAAAGCCCCTGCACAACGAGAGCGCGGACCTCAAGAAGCTCCGGCTCGTCGGCTTCGGCGACATCCACACCGAGAACCTTTCAGAGGCGGACGCGACGGCCCTGCTGAAAAAGCACAAGGACGGCAAGTTCACCGTCATCATGACCCACCAGCCGCTTTACTACCAGGCCATGGCGGGAACCGGGAATTACCTGGGACTTTCAGGCCATACCCACCGGGGGCAGATCTTCCCTTTCAACCTGCTGACCAGGCTTTTTTACAGGTACTTCTACGGGCTTTACCGGATAAACGGCAGTGCTTTCTACGTCACCTCCGGCGCCGGGAGCTGGGGTCCGCCCCTGCGCTGGCTGGCCCCTGCGGAAGTGCCCCTGCTGATCCTCAAAAAACAGCTTCCCTGAGCTACTGGGCCCGCAGGGCCCAGCCCCAAAGGCCCAGGCCCGCCGGCTATTTAGCGGCGCGGGCCGGGCCCTTAGCGCCTTGCCGCTTCGGCCCGTTCCTGCGAGAATATATACAGCCATACAGGAGGCTTGAATGTTGAAAGGCACGGGCAAACTCTTCATCGCGCTTTTACTTTCTTTTTGCGCATCCCGGTCCATAGCCGGGGACGATACCAGATCTATACGTTCGGACCTGAAAAATCCACGCAAGGCCGAAAAGCTCAGGACCCTGGCCGCGTCCAGCCCGGTGGCCGCCAGAACGCTGCTCTTCGAAGCCAAAGACACGAACAAAACCGCCGATTACCGCTGCGCCGCGCTCGCGGCTCTTTCCGCCAGTACCGACGAAAACGTTTCCTTCGGGATAGCCGACGCCGTTATGGACCCCGACCCGGTAGTGCAGGCCTGCGCCGCCCGCGTAGCCGCCGAGACCAGGAACACGGGGGCCGTGGACGCGCTTACCTCCAACGTGGCGGCGTACCTCTACTCCGCCGGCAGGAAAGGGCCTTACGAAGACAATGTGCGCCTGCGCCTCAAGGCCATAAATTCCATCTGGGCCCTGGGCGAGATAGGCTCCCCGAAAGTGGGCGAGGCGCTGGAGAAATTCTATTCCGAAGCCGACGACGTCCTGAAGGTGAACCTGGTCATAGGCCTGGGCAAGCAGGCGGTAAGCGCCCGCTCCGTGGAATATATCAGGAACGTGGCCGCCTCTGACAAGGAGAGCGAAGCGGTACGGGCCGCGGCTTTCGAAATGCTGGAGGAAATGGGCCAGGAGGCCTCCGTCCCCGGCCTCGCCCCGTCAAAGAGCGCCGGCATCGAAAAAGGCGACCTCATCTATACCGGCGGCATCGTCGGCACTATAGGCAGTTGGGGCACCACGGACCTCCCGGTAGGCCACGCCGGCATCTTCACGGGGACCGAGACGAAGGACGGCAGGATCTACGTGCTTATCGGGGACTGCGTGCCCGACGGTTTCATTCCCCCCGGAGTGCGCAACATCAACCTCTGGAAAAATTTCACCCATCACTTCAAGTTCCCGTATTACGGCAACAGGACGAGCAAGGCGCGGCCCTCCGCCGCGCAGCGCGAGCGCATCGTGGCGCTGGCCCTGGAGCTGGGCAAGCAGGGGCTGAAGTACAGCGACTCGCATTTTTCCCAGAAAGGTCCGAAGGAATTCGACTGCGTGGGCTATACCGAATATGTTTACGAGCTGGCGGGGCTTAACCCCACTGAGAACCGCTACGAGACCGGCTGGGGCTGGCCCCTGACCCCGTGGGAACAGTTCGAGGCCACCGTGCCCAATACCGCGGCCGCCTTGCCGCTGCTGGCGGCCGCCCCGGAAACGCCGCGCGAGCCCGGCCAGGCCGAACTGGAACTCCGCAAGACTGCGGGCGTCACTTTTGAAGTTAATAAGAGGATAACCCCGGTCAGGGTGTACTAACGGCCGGGGTCGGACGGTAAAGACGGGCCGCTATTCTTTTCTCCCGAAAAGCAGGCGGCCCGCGTTGCGCAGGGTTTCCAGCGTAGCCAGGACGGACTCCCCGGCGGGGAGCGGCCACCGCGGCACGTCTTCCAGTTTTTCTATAACCGCCAGCCCTTTGCCTATCCCTTCCAGCACTACCGGGTTTATAGCGTCCCCGTAAGCGGCGTCCCAGCTGCTCAGGTATTTCTTTTCGGCCTCTTCGCGGTTGGCGTCGTCCAGGATCACGTAGCCGCCCGGCGCCAGCGCCGGGAAGGCGTCGTAGAACACCGATTCCCGGCCGTACTGGTGGTGCGGCGGGTCTATCAGCACCAGGTCGAAGGGGCCGAGCGCTTCCAGCAGGCCTTTAGGCAGGCTGTAGGACAGCAGCAGCCGCATGCCGTAGAATTTGGGCCGCAGCGGGGCCACCCGGAACTCCGTTTTGGCGCGCGACTCCGAGCTTTCCACGCTGTCCTTCGCCAGGCGCGAATACTGCGGTGAATTGTCTATGGACAGCAGGTAGCTCCCCTCCTGCTCGCCCAGCTCGCGGGCTATCATCAGCGAAGAGAAACCGGAACCGAATTCCAGGACCTTGCGCGCGCCGGTGGCGCGGATGAACGCGGCCAGGAAGCGGCAGGAAGCAGGCTCCAGCGCCAGCGGGCCCGGGTGCTCTAGGCGGGAAACGTTTATCTTGTCCATTTCGGCCAGGGCCGAAGCGATGTCGGGATTCATAGGGTTATAACCATTCCACGGAGCGCGGACCGCAATTCAAAAGCAGGTCCAGCGCGGACATGTCCTTTTCAAAACCCGGGAACGCCTGCGGGTATTCCCTGGGGGTAAATTCCTGCCACAGAAGCTTTATGCCCGCGCGGCTGAAGGCCGCCGCGTCCAGGTAGGCCCGCGCGCCCGAGCCGGAAAGATACTCCCCGGCGCCGGCGGCCGCGCAGAGGCTGACCAGCCTCACGCTGGAGGTTTCCTCCACCTTAAAGGAGGAAGAAAGCTTTGCCGGCACGTTCAGCCCCAGCTTTTTTGCGATGAAGCCGGCGGTCGCCATCGAAACTTCCGCGAGCAGCCGGTACTCCCCGGCATAAAGCTTTTCCAGCTCCGGGAAATATTCCCGGAAGAACGGCGCGCGGGAATAATTGGTCTTCAGCGCGAGCAGGTGTTCCTGCCGCCAGGCCGTGGAGTTATCCAGTTCCACCTCGCTGATCTTCTGGGAGAAACGCCCCTTGGAGAGCACGGGGGCGGTCAGGTACTGCCAGCCGCGCGCGGTGCGGATGCGGTTGCGGTTCTGGAACTCGCGCTTCTCGTACTGCACGTCGTCGAGATAGATGAAGAGATCGGCGGAGCGCATCTTCGCGAAAAACCGGAGACCGGGCCAGTATTGTGGTTGGTGTATGGCTGCTTTCATCTTACCGCGCGAAAAGGCCGCTAGTTCGGGGGAGGCGGAGGGTTGGTCACCACCGGGATGTACAGTTTGAAACAGGTGCCCTTGCCCACCACGCTGGTCACTTCCACTTTCCCCTTGTGGCGGTCGGCCACCTTCTTGACGACGGCCAGGCCCAGGCCCGTGCCGCGCGCCTTGGTGGTGAAGAACGGAGCGAAGATCTTTTCCGCGGTCTCCTTGGGCATGCCGCAGCCCGTGTCCTCCACGTCGATGCGCACCGTGCCGGCGTCCACCAGCTCGCTGCGGACGTACACCTTGCCCTGCTCGGGCATCACTTCTATGCCGTTCTTTATCAGGTTCCTGATCGCCTGCGCCATTTCGTCGGTGTCGATGTTCACTATCGGGTTCTCGGACGCGAAATGCTTTACCAGTTCGATGTGCGGCGGCACCGGGAAGGACATGGTAAGGTCTTCCAGGTAGGAATTGAGGTTGGTGATCTTCGGGTTGAGCTCGCGCGTGCGGGCGAAACCGAGGATCTCGTCGATGATGCCGTTGGCCTGGCGTATCTCGGATTCTATGATCGAGATATGCTTCATGATCTTCGGCTCCATCGGGACCGTAGCCGTGGCGGCGGCCGCGGTCAGCTTGGTCTTTATGAAATAAATGGAGTTATTGATGACGGCGAGGGGGTTGCGGATCTCGTGGCCTACCACGGAAGACATCTGCCCGATGGCCGCCAGCCTTTCCTTCTTGATCAGCTCGTCCTGGGCCGACTTGAGTTCGCGCGTGCGCGACTCCACGCGGTGCTCCAGGCTGCGGTTAAGCCTTTCCAGTTCGGTCTTGGCCGACATGATCTCCGCCGTCTTGACCCGGAGCGATTCGCTCATCTGCATGAAAGTGTGCGCCAGCTCGCCTATCTCGTCGTTAGGCATGCTCATGTCCGGCAGGTAGTCGAAGTCCCCCTCGCCGAGCTTGATCGCCGCTTCCCGCAGCGACTGGATGGGCTGCGTGATGACCAGCGATACCGCGTAGCCCAGGAAGAGCACGAAAAGGCTGACTATGGCCATCATGCGGAGCGTCCGGTGCAGCATGTCCTCCGAGGCCTGGTAGGCCACGGAGACCGACCGCTGGATGTAGACCACCCAGCCCAGCTCCGACACTTCGGCGAAAGCCCCCAGCACCTTCTCGCCGGTGGTCTCGAGGATGATCTCGCCCCCGCCGGTCTTGGCGTCGTTCTGCAGCAGGATGCGCAGCACGTCGTCGGGCAGTTTCGCGTCGGGCTTGTAAATTTCCTTCGAGTTGGAATGGGCTATCAGAAAGCCGTTGGAATCTATGATCGCCGCCTGCGTCTGCGTGGTCTCCGGGAAGCCGGTCTTCAGCAGGCTGGAAAGGGCCGTCAGGCTCATCTTGGCCAGCAACGCCCCCATGGGCTGGTTGGTGACCGGGTTGACCACCTGCACGCCCATGGTGATGGCCGGGTAGGAGCCCATGTATTTCTCCAGCCCCCCCACCACCTCGCCGGCGCGCATCACCTTGGTGAACAGCGCGTCGTTGGAGAAATCGCGCATCTTGGTCTCGTGCAGGAAGCGCCCGATGCGCACCGTCTCCTGCCCGGAGGCGTCGATGACCGAGATCTCGAGGAACGCCGCGTGCAGCTGCATGATGTGGTTCACCAGGCCCTGCTGCTTGGGGATGTTCATCGAGGCGAAATCTTCCAGGTGGGCCGCGTCGAAAAGGACGTTGCGGAAATTGATGATATAGCTGGAGACGGTATCGGCGAAGCCGACGGCCAGGGCCTCCTGGTCGCGGGAGATGGCGCTGTTGAGCGTGGCCTGGCCGAGGTTGACGAGGTAATAGCCCACTATGCCGAGCGGAACCAGGGAAACGATAAGGAAGATCAACAGGAACTTGTAGAAGAGTCTTCCGCGTTTTTTCGGGGCTTCTGTCATATTAGATCCGCCGCCGATACGGCCCGGCGGCACAGCGGGCGGCCCGTCCTTACGGTTCACCGCCCGCTTATATTATCTCTTATAACTGTTACGGATATATTACGCCGGCGGCCTTACTTGCCGGCGCAGCCGGCCGACGGCTGGCCGGGCTCCGGCAGCTTCTCGAAGCCGGGAACCTTGGCGAGTTCGCCCATGCCGACCATGAATTCTTTGCCGTTGACGATGAACGAAGGCGAAGTGGAGATGCCCAGCGCGTCGGTTATCTTGAAATCCTCCGCGAGCAGCTTCTTGGCTTCTTCAAACCCGGCCGTGATCTTCTCCGCGTCCACGCCGGCGGCTTTGGCCGCCTTCTGCCAATCCGGGGAGTTGATATCCTTGTTGCGTTCCAGCAGGTAGGCTTTGAACTTGTCCGGGAACTTCCTGGCCACGTAGATCTGGCGGGCGTTCTCTTCCCACTCGGCCTGCCCGTGCAGGCTGGAGAAGTCGTAGCCCCCGGCGGCGTTCGGCTTGGCGTCGCCGATGAAGTGGATCTCCAGGTTGAGCCCCTCGGGGAACAGCTTGTTCTGCATGGCGTCCAGCACTGCGTTCTCGGCCAGCACGCCGTAAGGGCACTGGCTCATCACGAAAAGCTCCAGGGTATTGGGCTTGGCGGGCCTGCCGGCGTACAGCCCGCTGCGCTGCCGGTCCTCGTAGACCAGGTAGCCGTCCTTCTGCTTGAAAAGGCCGGCCTTTATCTCGTTGTCCAGGCGGACCCTGCTCTCCGCGGTGGAGTCCAGCACGTAGGCGGGGACGAATTCCAGCCAGGGGAAGCGCTTGGAGCGCTCCGCGTCGCCGTAATCGAGCGTGACCGCCTTTATGTCCTCGAAATATTTGTCAAAAACGTTGACCAGGCCGTCGTTCTTCTTCATGCCCTGGCCCAGCACCACCCAGAAACCGGGCGGGGGCGCCTTGGGCGCGGGCTTGTAGCCGGCGGGCAGCGGGACGCGGCGCGCGGCGGGCAGGGCCGCGTTGACCGCGTTGTACAGCGGCATAAGGCGCGGGGAGCCTTCATAGCGCCGCCCGTCCAGCAGCAGCGTGGTCTCCGTGATGCCGGCCCTGGAGGTTTTGGCGTACGCGTCGGCGAGCGCCGCCGCCCCGTCAGAGGAGACATGGCGTTCGAACTCGTCGGGGTTCACGCCGCAGAAAAGGGCGGCGTCCTTCCAGCCTTCCGGGGCGGTGCTCAGCGAGCGCGCCTGCAGGAACAGCAGCGTTTTGCCGGGGTAGAACTTGTTGAAGACCGCTATCCGGGTGGCCTCCGCGATCTCTATCTCGCCGCGCTTGGCGGAAAAAGTCCCGTCCGCGGCCTTGACGACCAGCGGGTACACTTTCAGCTCGGCGCCGTCCAGGCGCTTGCGCACGACGTCGGCCAGGAACATCCACTGCCAGCCCTGGTTGTCCATCGCTTCGAAATACAGTTCAAGTTTGCCGCCGGAGGAGGCTTTCGCCTCGGCCGGGCCCGCGGCCTGCGCGGAGCAGAAAGGAACACAGAGGAGCAGCGCCAGTAGCAGCTTGTTCATTTTCCCTTCCTCGTCAGGAGCTGGCGGATGCGGATGGAAAGCTCCTGGATATCAAAAGGCTTTGTCAGGTATTCGTCGGCCCCGAGCGTAAAGCCCTGGGCCTTTTCCTCGGCCGACAGGAACCTGCCGGTCATCATGATCAGGATGAAGTCCTTGGACATCTTGCGCAGCTCCTGGCAGATCTGGAAGCCGGAGGAATCGGGAAGCTGGATGTCCATGATCACGACCTCGGGCAGGTGCTTCTTGGCCAGGTCGATGCCGTGCTTGGCGTTGCCGGCCTGGTAGCAGGTGAACCCCTCGAGCTCCAGCACCTCGGCCAGGCTTTCGCGCAGGTGATTGTCGTCGTCGATTACAAGTATCTTCTGTGCCGCCATATTTTTTCTCCTGGGTTTTGTTCTTGTTCCTCTACTGCTTGGCAGCAGGGACCAGTTTATAGCCTACGCAGGGCACGGTGTGCACGTAGCGGGCAGCCTTGCCCATCTTGGCCCTGAGCCTGCGCACGTGCACGTCCACGGTGCGGGGCGAACCGAAATAGTTATAGCCCCAGACGCGCTCTATCAGGTACGGCCGCGAAAGCACGCGGTTAGGGGAGCTGAGGAAGACGTAGAGCAGGTCGAATTCCTTGGCCGTGACGGTGATCTCCTTGCCGCCGATGGTCACGGTGTAGCTCGACATGTTCAGCTCGATCTCGGCCATCTTCAGCACTTCGTCCTGCTGCACGCTGACGGTGCGGCGCACCACGGCCCGCACGCGGGCCACGCTCTCGTGCAGGTCCTGGTTGTAGGACAGGCATTCGTCGGCGCCCAGCTGGAAGAACGCCAGTTTGTAGGAGATCTTCGGCGTGTCGCGGCCGGCCGGCCCGTGCGGCATCAGGGTCTGGATGGTTATGCCGGAGGGCATGTGGTCCAGCATGGTATCCGGGGATTCGAGCATCGCTATCACCGGGATATTCTTGTTCTTGGCCCGCAGGTTCTTGAGGAAGGTAAGGCCTTCCTCGTCGGCGAGGTTCTGCCCGACCATGACCATGTCGAAGGACTTCTCCGCGAGCATCCCCATGACCTCCCGGGAGCGGTGCGCCGTGGCTACGGCGTAACCCTGCCGGGAAAGCATCTCGAGGATGAGGGAGGCCCGTGAAAGGTCCTTTGATGCAAAGATGATGTTTATTTTCACATTAGCTCCTAAAAATAACGCGGGGACCGGGCGCCGGACTAAACGCGGGAACCGGCCCGGTCCGCGGCACCGCGCTATTGTCCGGACTTATTCGTGTTCCGGGATCTCTTCTATCTCGATGGTCACCCCGCGCAGCCCGAGCACGCCGGAGAACAGGTTATAGATGAAAGACGCGAACACCATTACCGCCGTGGTTATCACGACGTAGAGCAGGGAGTACAGGAAGACGCTCAGCATTTTCTGGGCGAAACTCATCGGGGCCAGCTGCAGGTTGGGCACCACCATGAAAGTGACCACTCCGCCGAGCAGAGCGAGAAAGAAAACGACCAGCGGCACCGACGACGTGACAATAGAACTGATGCTTATGCTGCGTACCTCTAATTTCATGTTCCCTCCATGTAAAACCGCTATCCCGCGGAAAACGGCAATTCCTGCCGTTACCCGGCGGCCGGGCCGCGAACGCGCCCGTTAATATAATACATAATTTTATAGGGGAATTTACGCCCGAGGACGGGCGCCGCGCGCAGGCCGCGGGAAGACGACCGGGAGAGGGAACTGGGGTTACCCTATGACGGGCTTGGGGAAAAAGAGGATCAGGGTCCTGTTGGTATCGGCGGTCTGGCCCACGTGAAGCACCTTCACGTTGAAGTTCTGGTTCTTGAAGACGGCCTCCCCCTCCACCGGGCTGTCGGGCATCTCGAAGGCCTGCCCCACCAGCCGCAGCAGGGTCTGCTGCTGGCTGTCCACCACGTCGAGGAGGTGCACGTTCTTGGGGTCCGCGCCCTGGGCCAGCTCGAAATTGGCGTAAAGGATGCTGTTATTCTCGTCGACCACTATCACGTAATTGGTGGACGGGACGATGATGCTCAGCAGGGAGCGCCACCAGCGCTGTTCCGCCTCCTTGTAGGTGCGGTCGCGGTTGGAAATGCCCTCTATCTCCACCTTCATCTTGCCCATCAGCCTGTTGATGGCGGCCGCCACTTCGCCTATCTCGTCGGAGCGGTCGGCGAAGCGCAGTTCGAAGTTCTTGAGGGAGACGCCCTCCACGCTGTCGCGCAGCAGGTCCATGGGCGAAAGGATGTAGTGGTGCAGGAAGAAATACAGCGGCAGCCCCAGCAGGAAGAGCACCCCGAGCGCGCCGAAAACGTACTTGCGCATGGCCGAACCGATCAGCACCTCGGCGCCGGCCCGGGAGACCAGCAGGTCGATTATGCCGATGATGTCGCCGCGCACCGAGAACGGGATGGCTATCTCGTAGAACGGCTCCCCGCTCACCTGCCGGACCTTGGGCATCTTGGAGGTGTACGCCTGGGCTATAGCGTCAGTGGGAGGCGGCACCTGCGCGCGGTAATCGTCCCAGGTCATGCCCATGAAGCGCGATTCCTTGTGCCAGCGGATCGTGCCCTGGCGGCTGAGGTAGAGCATGGAGGTGATGCGCTCGTCCTTGGCCAGCGACATCATGATGTCGTATTCCTCGAACGAGATGGCCTTGGGGCTGTTGAGCAGGCCGTTGCGCATCGTCGGCGCGTAGACCTTCACGGTCTCGATCACATCCTGCTTGAGCTTTTCGTCGAAGGTCCACTTGAACAGGTTGTAATAGAACACGCCGCCGAGGAACATCACGTAGATGCCCACGCCTATAAACCAGAAAAGCCACTTCATCGAAAGCCGCATAACAGGGGACCTCGCGCCGCGCTGTAAAAAGTTCTGACGGGTATATTCTACAACAAGCGCTGTTAAACTTAAGTTAACTAAATGTTAAAACTTTTCCGGCCCCGGACGCAAAGAAGGCTGAAAAAGGGCTCTCCCCCGTTTCAGCCTTCCTGCGTCCGCGCGGGGCCTACTGCCCGCCGGCCAGTATCTGTTCTATGCGCTTCAGGCCCGACGCGGCGTCCGCGTTCTCCGGGTCCAGCTGCCTGGCCACGGTCCATTCGCTGCGGGCCTTTTCATAATTGGAGTTCTGGAAGTATTTCAGGCCCTCCAGGTAATGCTGCTGCGCCTGCGCCCTGCTCTCGGCGCTTATCCCCTTCTCGGGCTTCTTGGTGATCTCCTCCACCGTTACGCCTTTGCGGGCGGCCTCTTCCTCGGCCTTCTTCTGGTCCTCGGCTTCCCTGGCGCGCCTGGCTTCTTCTTCCCTGGCGCGGCGGGCGGCTTCCTCGGAACGGCGGCGCCTCTCTTCGGATTCCAGCCGCATCTGCTCGCGCGCGCGCATCACCAGCTTGTCGAGGTAGCCGGGGTTGGAGGTGTAGGGCCTGGCTTTGCCCCATTCGGAGATGGCCTCGTTGTATTTGCGCGTGGTGTAAAGTTTTTTACCGGAGTTGATGTAGCCGGTCTCTATCTCGCCCTTCACTTCGACCAGCAGCTTGTTGGCCTTGGAATCCCCGGGCTGGATCTCCAGCGCGCGGCGCAGCCCGTCGTAGGCGTCCTTGAGCTTGCCCTGCGCGTAAAGCTCCAGGGAGCGCTTAAGCTGGTCGTTGGCCTTCTGCTGGCGCAGTTCGTCCTCGATGCGGGTTATCCACTCGACGATGCCTCCGTCCTTCGGCCTTATCAGCAGCGCGTTGTAAAAATTATCGAGCGACTCCTTCAGGTCCCTGGCCTTGTAGGAGTCGACGCCCCTCTGGAAGTAGTAATCCTTCAGGTCGTCCTTCATCTTGGTGTACCAGTATTTGGCCTTGATATTGTTGGGGGAGAGCTTGACCACCTCCTCCATCTTCCGGTACGCCTCGAGGATCCTGCCCTCGGTATAGAGCGAAAGCGCGCTCCTGAAACGGTCTTCCAGCATCAGCTTCTCGCTCATGGAGGGGCGCTGGCTGCCGCGCAGCTGGTTGGAGGCCTCCATCAGCATCTGCGCGTCGCTGTGGTTGGGATCGATGTTAAGGATCTTGGCGGCCAGGTCCTTGGCGTCCTCGTAATTGCCGGACCGGTAATAAGCGAAAGCGTTCTCGTAGACGCTGTTGAGCATGGTGGCCTGGATCTTCTGCTTCTCCAGCTTCACCGTTTCGAAGAACTTCTTTTTCTCCTCGAACTCGCTCAGCGACCCCAGGCCCGTCTTCTGGAGGTCCAGAAAAAGGGATTCCTCGCTCCTGACCTTGCTCCGTTCCTGGGCCAGGGCCGGGGCGCAGAGCGCCGCCGTCATGGTCAATATTAAAATCGTATTTTTCATAAAAGGCCCCTTCGTTAGAACGGCATGCCTCCCATTACCAGGTCGCTGACCATGGGCGCGAGCATCAGGATGAACACCGTCGGGAAAATAAAGATGAAGAGCGGGATGAGCATCTTGGTGGAGGCCTGCGCGGCCAGCTTCTCGGCCTTGTTCAGGCGGCGGAAGCGCATGTCCGCGGAATAGTTGCGCAGCAGTTCCACCAGGCTGGTGCCGAGCTCGTCCGACTGCACGATAAGGCCCACGAAGGACCGCACTTCCTGCAGGCCGGTGCGGGTGGCCAGGCGGCGCAGCGCGTCGCGGCGGGAATACCCCAGCTGCACCTCGTTGATGGTGCGCTCTATCTCTATCTCCAGGCCGGTCTTTATGGGGGCGATCTTCACGATGCGGTCGAAAGCCGTCATGTAGTCCAGGCCGGATTCGATCATCAGCGCGCCGAGGTCCACGAAGGTGGGGAAGTTGCGGATTATATCCTCCTGGCGGTTGCGGATGCGCCCGGAATACATGGCCGCGTCGGGCAGCGCGAACCCGAGCGGCGCGAAGATTATCACGAAGAAGGAACCGCTCATCACGAAGAAGATGGCCGGCAGGGCGGCCGCGGCTATCAGCTTGAGGTGCAGCATCTTCAGCGGGTCGGTCCCCGACGGGCGCCCGAGCAGCGTGTAGGTCTCCTCCAGCTTCTTTTCCATGCCCAGTTTTTTGGCGAAGAACAGGTCCACCTTGTCCCAAAAAAGAGGGCTGCCCTCGAGCTTGGCGAAGACCGAGAACTCCTTCTCTTCCATGTCGCTGATATCGCCCATGGGCGAGTGGATGACCTCGCGCGGCGCGAAGAAGCGCTGCACCGCCGTAAAGGTCGCGAAGGACCCCACGACGGAGATAATTATCAGGAAAATGTTCATTATCTGGTCAGGCATATGATCTTACACCCTTATCTTGCCCAGGCTCGACACCACTTTCATGCCGATACCGACCCAGATTATGCAGAAGACGCCGGTGGCCATGCCGAGCGGCGCGCTGTAGAACTTTATCATCGTTTCGGGCTGGAACATGAACATGACGCTGACCATGATCCACGGCATGATGCCGACGACGATGGACTGGATCTTCTGCTGGGCGGTCATGGCTTTCGTCTTTTCCTCCAGCTTGGACTCCTCGCGGATGTCGACGACGATGCGCTCGAAGACCTTGGTCAGGTTGCCGCCCATCTGGCGCTGCAGCACGATGGCGCGGATCATGTAGGAAAGCATCTTGGAGGCCACGCG
>Ga0154587_162_pt1 | contig 18696 bp, 21 predicted proteins | sample RifGroF2_FD_116016 | JGI IMG/M metagenome (GOLD analysis project Ga0154587, IMG submission 116016) | Elusimicrobia bacterium GWF2_62_30 | reverse complement strand
ATGTCCAGCTTGCAGGTGGGGCTGTCGGAGTCCGAATCGAGGGCGCCCAGCTTGGCGGACAGGTAGCGGCTCTTGGAAACCGTAAGCTCGTAGCCCAGGTAGTAAAGGGGCGTCTTTTCGGCGTTCTTAAGGCCGGTAAAGGAGCGGTCCAGCTCTTTTACCAGGGCGTTCAGGTAGGTGTCGTTCTTCCCGTCCGCCGCCGAAAGCGCGGCCGGCAGAAGAAAGGCGCAGAGAGTAACCAGCAGTTTGAGCATTTAAACCTCCGTTCCGAATTGTCCAGATCGTTATTTTTTTGCCATGAAGACCAGGCGCTTGTTGAGAAGGAAGGCGATGATCGCCATCGGAAGCAGCATTGCCGCCCCGGCCAGGTACATGTTCCAGCCCAATCCCTTCAGGCCCTTGAGCGCGAATACGTTGACTACGTAGGTGAAGGAATATACCCCGAGGAACCGCAGCAGCAGGGAATTGTCCCTGCTGCCGAACACGAGGCGCCCGGTGGTCTTGAAATTGAAAAGCACGCCCAGCACCTGGCCCACCAGGGCGGCCAGCGCGTAGTGGAGCCCCACGAAGATCAGCAGGGCGAACAGGCTGTAGCCGAAGATCGTGTTGAGCACCCCTACCGCGATAAAACGCACGAACAGCTTGCGATCCCCGTGGTGGAAGCGGTAAAACAGGTCTTTTATGAAAGTTCGTGTCATGTCGTACGCCGTACCGGCCGGCCGCGGCTCAGAAATTTATCCGTTCTTTCTCTATCACCATGGGCCTTTTCAGCACCTGGGTGTGAATGGTGCCGATGTATTCTCCCACGATGCCGATGCAGATAAGCTGCATGGAGCCCAGGAAAAAGAACCCGATCACCAGCGGGGCCATGCCCAGGCTGAACCTGTCCCAGTAGACCAGCTTGTATGCCAGGTAGCCAAAGGCCACCACGAGCGAGATCATGGCCGTCAGGAAGCCCATCATCGTGGCCAGCCTGAGCGGGACCTTGGAGTGGTTCGTAATGCCCAGCCAGGCGTAATCGTAGAGGGTGTAGAAATTGTTCTTCGTGAATCCCCACTTGCGCCGCGCCTGGGGGTATTCTATTTCCGCCCGCTCGTAGCCGAGGTCGCAGATAAGCCCGCGGAAATAGGGCAGCGGGTCGTCTATCTTGCGGAGGGTCTTTATCACCTCCTGGTCGTAAAGGCCGAAGCCGGTAAAGTTCTTGTTCAACTCCACTTCGGACATGGAGGCGACAAGGTTGTAATAGAGCTTCCTGAGGGAGAAGAGGAGGCCGGATTCCTCGCTGTGCGATTTTACGCCTATGGCTATCTTGTAGCCCTCTTCCCATTTCCTGATGAACTCGGCTATCAGCTCGGGCGGCTCCTGCAGGTCGGAGACCAGGCTTATCACCGCGTCGCCCTGGCCCTGCAGCATGCCGTAGATGGGGGAGCGGATCTGGCCGAAGTTCCGGGTGTTGAAAATGAGCTTAACCTTCTTGTCTTCCGCGGCCATCTGCCTGAGCACGGCGCGGGTGCCGTCCTTGGAATTGTTGTCGATGAAGATGTATTCGAAAGTGTAGTCCGGAAAGGCCGCCATGACCTTCTTTACCCTTTCGTAGATCTCCCTGACGTTCCCTTCTTCGTTGTAGCACGAGGAAACCACGCTGATATGTTTCATCTTTTTTTCTCCCGGGCCGCGTCGGCACGCATTACGCGGTCGGCCTCTTTCTTCCACGCCGCCTGGTTTACGCCCATCAGGTACGGGGGGATGGCGTACTTCATGCATTTCACGCAGTTGACGTGTCTTTCTTTCCTGCGGTTTATCTCCGCCAGGGAGTCTTTCAGGTAATCTTTCGAGATGGTTGAGGTCTTCATGTCGAAGCAGACGCAGCAGAGCGGCACGCTCCTGTCCCAGTTGATGTTGACCTGGTTGGAGAGGAAGCGGCAGGCCCGGCCCCGGTAGGGCTCCGCTATCTCGCGGCCTTTCTCCAGGCTGACCAGGAGCAGGTCCAGGAACTTGCGGGTGGCGGCGTCCACCTTGCCTTCATGATAGTTCACCAGGCGTTCCACCGGCGTGACGTTGGCGTAGCAGGGGGACAGGACGAACCCGAGGTCGTCGCAGAACTCCTGCATCTTCTCGAGGTCTTTGCCTACGTTGTTGCGGTACATATGGTAGTTCACGTCCACGAAAATGTGCGCTTTATGCTTTTCGATGAAATACTTTATGCGGTAAAGGTTGGATTTCACCAGGTCCACGTTGCCGCCGGTGTGGGTGCTGTTGTAGGCCTCCGGGTAGAAACCCGAGGTGGAGATCTTGAGATAATCCGGCGACAGCTTGATGACGTTCTCTATCTTTTCGGCCGACTCAATGGAAAGGTTGGTGGAGACGGCCGCGGCTATGCCCAGCGCGTGGGTGCGCTCGATGAAGCGCGGCAGGTCCGGGTGCAGGAAAGGTTCGCCCCAGCTGTAGAGGCAGATATGGCTGACCAGCCCGGCCTCGCCCATCATCTTGTCGGTGATCTTCACGTAATCGTCGTAGGACATCAGCCCCGCCGGGTTCTTGATGCCCGGCACGGTGTAGGCGCAGGAGGGGCAGCGCAGGTTGCAGGTGCCGGTCACGTCTATGGTGAAAAAAGACCCGCAGAACTCGCTGTAGCGCACGCAGTCGGCCGCCGGGATCCCCAGTTTGGCCAGCGCTCCTATTATCTCGTCCTCTTTTATGGAAACCGCTATCAGCACGCGCAGGCCCTTGTGCGCGGCCTTCAGGGCCGGGATGGCGGCGGGCAGGGAGATGGTCAGCCCGGAGAGCTTCCTGCCGCACAGGGAGGCGTCGGAGTCCGCTACGCCCACCACGTTGAGGGCGTGCTTACCGGCGAAGCGCAGGAAGCCTATGCCGGTCATCCTGGCGCCCCAGACCAGCAGCGGGCTTTTGCCCAGCGTTTTTAAAAGCTCTTGTTCTGCTTTTTTCATAAATTATCCGGCGGAGCGCTGCCGCGTTATTCGAACAGCCCGGGGCCGAAGGCCAGCCCGCTGTCTTCCTTGTACCAGCGGTACAGTTCCTGCACCGCTTTTTCATGCGGCGTGTAGGGGAATTCGCCGAACTCCGAGGTGAAAAGAGAGTTGTCGCCGGAATATTCCGGGCCCAGGCCCTGCTCTTTTACCGTTACCGGGACGCCGCGGCCGTCCGCCTTCCGCACCAGCCCGGCCAGCGTCAGCAGGTCCACGGTCTTCCCGGTGCAGATATTGTAGCTGCGCCGCGCGGGTTCCCTTTTTAAGAACAGTTCCATTATCCTCGAGAAATCATCCACGTACAGGTAGTCGAAAGCCACGTTCTTGTTGATCGAGATGTCGAGGCCGGAGAGCAACCGGCAGATATTGTTGGAGATGAACCGCTGCCTGTAGTCCTCGTACTTCCCGTAGATGCCGAAGACGCGCAGGTTGTAAACGTTCCTGCGGCGGGCCTCTATGTCCCTGGCTATCACGAACTTGGAGAAGCCGTAGATGTCGGAGGGGATGAACCTGCCGAAGGCGTCCTCTTTCAGCCTGGGCTGGATCTCGTTCTTGGGGCCGTATTCCGCGCCGGAGCCGACGCAGAGCATCTTGCCGAAGGAGGCCGCGCACCTTTCGAAGTTGAAGTACATCTTCAGGTTCTCTTCCACGGAACGGTAAGACACCCCGCAGTGGAGCACGGCGTCGAAGCGGTTCTTTTCGAGGTAAACGCGCACGGCTTCCGCGTCCAGCAGGTTGAGTTCGAGGCGCTTGGGACAATGCACCCCCTCGTAGCGGGACTGGAAGTATTCCTTCAGGTTATGGCCCACGAAACCCGTGGAGCCGGTTATGAGCAGCTTCATTTTTGCCAGTTGTCCGATTTGATCTTTTCCAGCAGCGCGCCGGTATGCCCGTCCAGGTTCTCCAGGCAGCAGACCATCGGCGCCATGCACTTGGCGCAGAGCGGGATCTCTCCGCGCTTCTTTTCCAGGTGCGCCCGCTGCAACGCCTTCAGGCGTTCGCCGGTCCAGATGTCCGTGACGCTTTCCTTGTTGGCGTCGCCGACAAGCACTTCCTTGCTCCAGTCCAGCGTGCAGCCGCTGGCCGTGCCGTCGTAGTTGAAATGCATATACATGAAGAGGAAGGGGCAGACATGCTTATACTCCGAAACCTTCTGACCGTACATCCCGATGGCGTCCAGGGAGAAAGTGTTGGTCTCGGACCACTGCGGCACCACGTGCTCGATATAGATCTCGTCGCAGATGTCGCCGAAGGTCTCGTAGAACTTCTTCTTGTCGTCCTCCGTCAGGCCGGAGTCCACTATCTTTACGTAGATCTTGCAGTCCTTGCGCACTTCGTAGAGGTCCCTGATATTGTCCGTCAGCTTCTTCATGTCCACGGCCACGCCGGTTATCGCCTTGTACCCCTCGGAGGTGATGGCCTCGACCGAGATGTTAAGGCGCGTGAGCCCGGCCGCGATGATGGCCCTGTTCAGTTCCGGGGTCAGCAGCGAGCCGTTAGTGAACATCTCGATGACGCCGGCGACGTTCTTCTCTTTGACGTAGGCGATCATCGCGGGCAGGTCGGGGTGCATCGTGGGCTCGCCGTGCAGCCCTATCTTGACCTTGCGGAACTTGCCGGGGAATTTGGTGGAGTCGTCTATGATCTTCTTGAAAAGCTCCAGCTTCATGAAGCCGCGCTTGAGCCCCTTCGCCGCTATGCCTTTCTCGTCGGCCTGGAAGCAGAACTTGCACTTGAAGTTGCAGAGGCTGCAGATGTCGATGTGCATGGAGTACGGCGTGCTCAGCGGCACGGCGTTCTCCAACGGCGACTTTTCCGAGGAGTAGATACGCGCCTGGATCTTTGCTTTCATGGTTTAAGCCTCATTTCGCCGTCTTCAGCATTTCTATCTTATTGTCCCGGAGGATGGCCACGTCGGACCCGGGGTAGTTCTGCTCAAGCGACTTCAGCACCTCGCCCGGGTACAGGCCGGGGACCATCACGATAACCAGCGCCGGCGGTTCTGTTTTGAGGTGTTCGGGCCCGACTATCGGCAGGTGCAGCACCGGGGTGAAACGGCCCTGCTTGAACTTGGCCGAGTCTATCACATAGGCCAGTTCCTTTACCCCGCTGAGCGCCATCAGCGCCAGCGTCCGGTGCCCGGCGCCCCAGGCCGCCACCTTCCCGCCGCGCGCGGAGTATTCGGAGACTAAGCGCCGGAAATCCCTGATCAGCGCTTCCACCTCCGCAAATTGCGCGGAGATTTCCAGCGCCGGCCTTTTCCTTACCGTGACGGCCACGTCGTTCTCTTCATTTATCAGCCGGCAGTCCACCACTTCAAAACCGTTGGCTTCGAAGGCGTGCGGCAGGGTCTTCTGCGTGAAATAGGATAGATGGTCGGCGACGAACTCGTAGAAGGACCTGGTTTTGAGCAGGTAGTCCAGGTTGGGGACCGTCACGAAGCCGGCGGCGCCGGGCGTCATATTATCCCTGATGCGCCGGATCACGTCCCCGGGTTCGGGCAGGTGCTCCAGGAAGTTCAGGCAGACGAAAGCGTCGAAGGGGCCGCCCTCTATCCTGTCCAGGCCGCCGATATAGCCCTGTACGATATTGCGCCCGGCCGCTTTTGCCTCGGCTACCGAAGCGGGGGAGGCTTCCAGGCCGGTCGGTACCATGCCCGCCTCCGAAATAACGTCGAGCATGTGCCCGCGGGCGCTGCCTATCTCCAGGACCTTTTTGCCTTTGAGGCCGAACTGTTCGGACAGGGCGCGCATCTGCGCCAGCCTGGACTCCCGCGCCTTGCCGGACAGCGTGGCCGCGGTTATGACGTCCCTGAAATAATCCACGGGCGGGCAGGTAAGCTGCACCAGGCCGCAGGCCGAACACTGGAACATGTCCAGGGTAATGGGAGTATCGGAAGAAAATTCGCTTTTTTCGGGGAAGAACTGCGCCGCCTTGGGCATGCCTTTAAGGCTGAGGAGCGGGAGGGGGGGCAGCGGGCCGCCGCATAAACGGCAGCTGGTTCTTGTAGTCGTCATGTTATCCTTTCCTGCTTGCCGGGTAAAACTCCCGCCCGGGCTCAGCCGCCGGTCACCAGGCCGGCAAGCCCGGAAATAGCCGTCAGCGTACGGTCCGGGGCCAGCGCGCGCAGTTTGGCCGCGTCACCGTACCCGTAAAGCGCCGCTATAGCGGCTATGCCGTTCTCCCTGGCCGCCAGTATGTCCGTTTCAAAATCTCCGATCATGACGGTTTCCTTTTTTTCCAGGGAGCGGAGGCCCAGGAGCCGGCCGATCATCTCGCTCTTCGTCATGCGCCTGCCCGGCACGGAATCCGGGCAGACTACTTCTTCAAAAACGTCCAGGCCGAACTTCAGGAGCAGCGCGCGGGTCGGTTTGTCCGGCTTGTTGGTGACCAGGAACAGGCGCGCGCCGGCGGTCTTCAGCTCCGCCAGAGCCTCCGCCGCGCCCGCGTACAGCCGGGTCCCCGGGAAGCCGCACTCGTCGTAGATCCCGCGGAACGCCGCGGTAAGCCTGCCGATATCCTCAGGCGAAAGGGACGGGTCTATGCCGAGAAGTATTTCTTTAAGCTGAAAGCCTATCAGGTCCGCCTTCACCGGGGGCGCCGCGGCGCCGAACACTTCAGCGAAAGCTCCGCGCACGCAGGCGATGATGTCCGGGGCCGAGTCGGCTATCGTCCCGTCCAGGTCGAAGAGGATGTTCGCGTACCTGTTCACTCGTATTTGCCGCCGGCTTCCTCGATGAGTTTCTTGTACCTGCTTTCGAGCATGGTTATGCGCTGTTCGTCCTCGGTGTAGATCGCGCCGTAGAAATTGCGCTTGTTCTTGAGCCACATCAGCTCGAAGCCCACGGCCTTGAGTATGCCGTCGGGAGCTTTGTCGCCCAGCGCCTGGGGGCACTCGAAGATCACCTTCCTGGTCTCGTACCGGTCCAGCAGCCCGGCGGGCAGGCGGTTGAAGAAAGGCAGGGATTCCTTGGCCACGCCGCCGCCGATGACGCACTGCATGCCCGTCTTTTTGGCCTTGAGGAAAAGGTCTCTGGCGATGTCGAAGATCCTGTCGGCGTTAATTTCGTCCCTGCGCATGTTGAGCGAGCCTGTCATGTCCACGCGGCCCAGCACAATGCCGTCCAGCTCGGAGATGTTCTCCAGGGCCAGCATCTCGTCGAAATTCTCCACGGAGACGCGGGTCTCTATGTTGATGAGGAAGCAGATGTTGTCGATCTCTTCCTTGGGGAAGACCATCTTAGCCGCGCCCAGGTATTTTTTCAGGGCGTAGCCGGATTCTATCATCGGGGCCACTATCCTGGTAACGCCTATGGAACGCGCGTCGTACATATCCTTCATGGCTTCGCAGCCGCCGATCTTGATGGTCAGGTCGAGGCCGGCCCGGGTTATGACCTCTTTGAGGCGCAGCGCCTCTTCCAGGCGCGTCCCCTCCGCTTCGAATTCCGCCTTTATGCCTATTACGTGATAATTCTCTTTGAGATCGTGCAGCACGTCCACCATTTTTCGTTCAAGGTTATTCATTGCGTCCCCGCCTTATCTTTGATTTTCAATACCCGAAACCGGCTATCCTATTATATTCCCGTTGAATTCTTCCCTGTCAAGGAAAGGCCACATGTCCTCCAGCGGCTTCGAGACCATGGTCCCGTCCGGCTTCTTTTCGGAGGAAAGCTTGGGCATGAACTTGTAGTCCGACGGCAGCCTGACGTCGCACAAGCCCGGCCCGTCGGCCGCCATGACCTTTTCTATCTTCGCGCTCATCTCCGCGCTGGAATCTATTACTTCCGTGTGGAGGCCGAAAGCCGCCCCGACCTTGGCGAAATCGGGGAAGCCCACGCCGGAAGCGGGGTCGCAGGCCACGAGGCGGCCCTGGAAGAAGTTCTCTTGGGTCTGGCGTATGGAAATGTAGCCGTTATTGTTGAGCACGAAGATCTTTACCGGCAGCTTGTAATGGGCCACGGTGGCCAGCTCCTGGAGGTTCATCATCAGGCTGCCGTCCCCGGCCAGGCAGACCACGTTCTTTTTGCCGCTTCCGATGCAGGCGCCGATGGCGGCCGGCAGATCGTAGCCCATGGACGCGCAGCCGGAGTTGAAGAACTGCCGCTGCCCCTTCTTGACTATCCCGGCCTGGAACAGGCAGACGCAGGCGGAGCCGTTGCCGGCCACCACCGGGGTGCCGGCGGGGAGCAGGCCGGTCAGCGTCCGGATGAAATGGTACGGGCTGACGCTGGACTTCAGGTCCTTGTATTCTTCAAGCACCACCGGGTATTTGGCGGTCCTTTCGCGGCACCAGGCCAGCCAGCCGGAAAAATCCCCGGCGCCGGCCGCTGTCAGGGCGGCCAGCAGTCCCGTCATGAATTCTTTGACGTCGGCGTTCACGGCCAGGTCCGGGATCACGGTCGGCTTCTTCAGTTCGCCGGGATCGATATCCACCATTATTTTTTTAGCCCGGTGCGCGTAATTTTCCCAGTTATAGCTTGCCTGGCGGATATTGTTGCGCGAGCCGAGGGAGAGCACCAGGTCCGCGTTCTGCAGCGAGAAGTTGCCGCCGCGGGTGCCTACGGTGCCTATCCTGCCCGCGAACCAGGGGCTTTCATCCGGCACCAGGTCGAAGCCCGCGAAGGTGGCAAGCACCGGTATTTTCAGGGCGTCCGCGAGCTTTTCAAAAAGTTCCTGCGCCCCGGCCAGCCTAATCCCGTGGCCGGCTACCAGCACCGGGCGCTTCGCGGCCAGCAGCATTTTCAGGACTTCCGCCGTTTTCAGGTCCGTTGAACGGACCGCCGGCTCCGGCTCGAAGCCGGGGAGGGTCGTCTCGTCGATAAGCACCGCCTGCACGTCCAGCGGTATGTCCAGCCAGACCGGGCCGGGACGGCCGGTAGTCGCTATATGTATGGCCTTGTCCAGTACCTGCCGCACCTGCCGCGGGTCCGTAAGCATTTGCGCGAATTTAGTCACCGGCCTTACGATATCGGTAATGTTTATTTCCTGGTCGCCAAGCTGGCGCAGGCCGGCTTCCGGGCAGGAGGCGGCGGTGGTCTTGAATTTCACCTGGCCGGAGATGTAGAGCGCCGGGATGGAATCCAGCCACTGGCCTATCACGCCGGTGAGGGTGTTGGTGCCGCCGGGGCCGGTGGTAACTATGGCCACGCCCAGCTTGTCGGAAACCCGGGAGTAGCCTTCCGCGCCTATGGCCGAGGCCTGTTCGTGGTGGCTGCAGGTGTACTCCAGCCCGGGGCATTTTCCGATGGCGTCGTTGAGGTGCATGGCCCCGCCGCCGGAGATCATAAAAACGTGCCTGACCCCGTGTTCCGTAAGGCGTTTGGCCACGTAATCTGAAAGTCTCATCATAGGTACTGAAACCGTCCTGTATCCTGTTTTTCCGGGGAAACCCTATTAATATTATATTATAAGCCCTATTCAACCGTCTACCTGAATTTAAGCCCGTAAAAAAGGCCGTCCCGGGGAAGGGACGGCCTTTTCTGCGCGGGAGCGCGGCTTATTTCGCTTTCAGTATGTCGCTCTTGCTCACGCCCTGCGCCTTGGTCTCGGCTATCGAATATTTGGGGGTGACCTTAACTACTTTGGCCGTCCCTATCTTCTCCTCTTCGGAGCCCAGGGATTCGCCGGTGTCCGGGTCCACCATCTCTTCGCCCTGGCGGAAGATGTTGTAGACATTCCCTTCTTCTTCCCCGTCGGACTTGCCGGAATTGATGTAGAGCTGGTTGCCGGTGATCTTTATGATCTTCACCGCTCCGCCGCCGGCCTCGTCGAATTTTTTCGTGAGTTCGGCTACTACTGTGTCCACGGCTTCCCGGGCGGCCTTGCCCAGGATGGTTTCGTCGAACCCTTCTTTGCCGAAGTCGAAGTCGGGGGCGATGGAAAGGTCCGAAGAAATTTCCGAGCTGGACTTGCTGCCTTCGCCTTTGGCCGCGGCGACTATCTGGGCCGAAGTGGTGTCTATCGCGCGCACGTCGAGCACGGCGCGGGCCTTGTTGGTGGAGATCTTCGCCCCGCCGCCCAGGCCGCCCAGCCCCTTGAGCTTGCTCAGGCCGCCCACGCCTATCTTGCTGTCCTTTATGCCGAACTCCGTTACGGAGCCGGTGATGATGAAGTTCGCGCCGAGCAGCCGGCCTATCTTGGCGGCGGTCTGGGCGGTTACCGCGCCGGAAGCGCCCAGCTTCTGCTCTTCCATGACGGCGTCCAGCTTGCTGCGTTCGATAAGGGTATATTTTTTTGTTTCCGAGAGGGCCGTCACCATCATCTCGGCTATGCCGGTGCCCACGTTATGCCACCCGCCGTGGTGGTTGGATTTGTCCTCAAGGTCTATAACGCAGATGATCTTTTTGCCGCCGCAGAAACCCGCGGACGCCATCCCCGCCAACAGGAGAACGGCCGCGGCCGTCCTGAATATCGATTTTTCCATTGTAGCCTCCTAACTCATGCCGGTGCAGGATAAATGGTAGCAAAAAGGCGCCGTTTTTTAAATAACGCCGCCGCCGTTGTGGTAAAATATACGGCGGATCAAGGGGCCGCCTTAACCGGCGCGGGGCTTGAATATGGCGCGGATCTCTGGTATACAATATGGGGGGAATGTAACCTGCGTTACATTAATCCCCCGTTCCGTCCGGACAACCTATGAAAATACTCATCGCTGAAGACGACGACGGCATGCGGGAAATGATGCTGGCCCAGCTTTCCGACATGGGCCACGAGGTGGCGGCGGCGGAGAACGGCCAGGAACTGGTGAAGCTCGCCCTCGACGACAAGCCGGACCTTATCGTAACCGATATGCATATGCCGGAGATGACCGGCGATTCGATGATAGCGATGATGGATATGTACCCGCCGCTGGCCGGCACCCCGGTCATAATGGTGACCGGGGCCACCCCGATGGAGCTGGAGGACGCGGGGATCCCGAAGGAAATAACGGTGCTGCCTAAGCCGGTGGATTTCGCCAGGCTGGCAGAGGAAATAGCGAAGATAGCCTCCAGACAGGGCGGGTGACAACGTTATGTGCGGCAGATACTCGCAGACCTTTGACCTGGCCGAAGCCGTAAAACGCTTCTCCCTGAAGCCGCCTCCCTTCAACTCCAAGCCGAGCTATAATATCCCGCCCGGGGCCCTTACTCCCGTGGTCTGCGCCGGGGGGCTGCGGTTGTATAAATGGGGCTTTATCCCGGGCTGGGCCGCCTCGCCCGGGCCTGAAGTGACCCTCTTCAACGAGGGGAATTCCCTGGAAAGGAAATTTTCGGCCGAAGACGCCGCGCCCGCAGCCCAGCCGCAGGCGAGGGAGGGTTTCATCAACGCCCGCGCCGAAGGCATAGCCTCCCGCCCTGCTTTCAGGACCGCCTTCTACCGCGCGCGCTGCCTTATCCCGGCGGACGGCTTTTACGAGTGGGGCACTTCCGCCGGGACCAAAATTCCTTATCGCTTCGAAATGCGCGACAAGGGTATTTTCGCCATGGCGGGCGTATACGAGGAGAAGAACGGGACTTACGCTATCATCACCGCGGCCTCGAACGCGCTGATGCGCGGCATCCATCACCGCATGCCGGTAATACTCGAGCGCAGGCACGAGGCGCTCTGGCTGGACCCTAAAATGAGGGACAGCGAGACCCTGCTGCCGCTGCTGCGGGCCTATGACTCTTCGCTCATGCACGGGTACCGCGTGTCAGATATCGTCAATGATGCGGACAACGACGTCCCCGGCTGCCTGGACCCCGTCCGCCCGTGACGGCCGTTCCGCGGCCCGTAGTAGATCCCCGCTATGCCCGGAGATAGTGAAAAAGCTAAAGAGCTGGTTTCCGGAGCCAGGAAGATCCTGGTCTTCACGGGCGCCGGCATTTCCACCGGCAGCGGCATCCCCGATTACCGCGGTCCCGGCGGCGCCTGGACCAGGCGCGAACCGGTCCTCTACCGGGAATTCATCGCCTCCACCCGGTCTAAACTGGATTACTGGAAATACAAGGCGGAAACCTTTCCCGCTTTCTCCGCGGCCGCGCCCAACGCGGCCCACCTGGCGGTGGTGGCGCTGGAAAAAGCCGGCAAGCTGCTGGCGGTCGTGACCCAGAACATCGACAGCCTGCACCGCTCGGCCGGCACGCACACGGACAAGCTGGTGGAACTGCACGGCTCAGGCCTGTACGCCGAGTGCCTGGATTGTTTCGAGTGGGTATCGATGCGGGAAGCGCTGGCCGCGTTCAAGGGCGACGGCGCGCCGCCGCAGTGCCGCTGCGGCGGGTGGCTGAAGCCGGCCGTGGTGATGTTCGGCGAGCCGCTGGAGCGGGAAAGCATGATAAAGGCCTTCAAAGCCGCGGAGGACTGCGACCTGGCGGTTTCCGTCGGGTCTTCGCTTTCCGTGGAGCCGGCGGCTTCGGTGCCGCTTTCGGCCAAGGCCGGGGGGAAACCTTACATTATCGTCAACCGCGGTCCCACCGCGCACGACAAAGCCGCCGACATAAAACTTGACGGCGACGCCTGCGAGCTTCTTCCCGCATTATTCGGCCCGCGCCATTGAAGCGCTGCCCCGGCCCCTGCCCGGTTCTCTCCCCGCAAAAACCTGTTATCTCCCCGGGCTATTCGTTCAGCTGACGACGGCCGGCGACCGGAGCGCGGCGAGGACCTCGTCCGTCGTGCGCACCATGGCGAAGCCGTCCGCCATGCTTGCGAGCGCTGAAGCGTGCAGCTCGGCGGTGCGCGCCGCCATGGCGTCCCCCGCCGCTATGCACCTGAAGCCCAGGTCGAACGCGGCGCGCGCCGTCGACTCGACGCAAAGGTTCGTCTTCAGCCCGGCCACTACCAGTGAATCCACGCCCAGGGCCTTCAGCCTTTCCCGCAGTTCGGGGTTGGTGAAGGCGCTGTAGCGGCATTTCATTAAAACCTCGCCTTCGAGCGGCGCCAGCTGCGGGCTCACCCGGGCCTGCGGGGTCCCGGCCAGGCAGACATTCCTCCACCAGAGCGTCATCAGCCCGCCGTCGGCGGCGGGGTCCTCGTGGGCGTGCGCGGTGAACAGCACCGGCCGGCCGGCCAGCCTGAAAGCTTCCGTCAGCCTGGCCGCGTTGGCCAGGGCGGACTTCGCCTGGGGCATATAGGCCGGGGAGCAGGGATCCAGGAAAAATTCCTGCATATCCGTTACCAGCAGGGCCGAACGCTCCCAGTTGAAAGGGATGATCTTGCCGCTCCCGGCGCTTTTCCGCGCTCCGGCGGCGCGTTTCTTAAGGCGCGAGGCCCAAAGCTGGCCGCAGGAGGTTTCCGCTTCTATCTCTTCCGGCGCGCTGGGCGAAAGAATTACGGTGAAGCCCGCCTTCTCAAGGGCGAGGGAATCTTCGGTCAGCCCGGCGGGGGGATTATCCCAGACATAGGCGGAGCCGGTCTTGCCGGCGCTATAAGTAGGGTTGACCGGGGTGACTTTTATAAGGAACAGCTCCGGGTCGAAGACCCGCCGCAGTTCCCCGGCGTCGAGGCGTTCTCCCTCGGGCAGAGCGAAGTTCAGGGTCAGTTTCCTGTCGCCACGGCGGAAAAAACGCTTCCCGTAAGCGGCTATCTCCTCCAGGCTCCAAACGGGGACCGGGACTATTTTGCCGCGCAGGGCGGGGTCGGTGGCATGCACCGAGAACTGCAGCTGGAACCTGCCGCCGCGGTAGTGCTCGTCTTTTACCGCTATCAGCCGCTCCAGGAAGGCTTCCGCTTCCGGCGTTTTCGGCGCCACGGTCGAGAGGCTCGGCATGAGCCCGGGGAACGGCATCTCCGCCGGCAGGAGGCGCAGGGCTTCCAGGACGGCCGGGTTCAGCGCGGGCTCGCCCATCCGGGCGAAGTGGATCTTTAGTTTCGGGTGGGCGCGCGGGTCGAGGCCCGGGTTGTCGGAAATGACCCGGCGCACCTGGGCCAGCATTTCTGCCGCCGTCAGGTTCCCGTGGAAGCCCATGGCCCCGGCGTCGCACATGCGGCAGCCCATGGCGCAGCCGAACTGCGTCGAGATCATCAGCACCCACTTGCTGGTCTTCGCCACGCCCGGCTCGACGGTATCTACGAACTCTATCATGCGCATGCCTTCTCCGGGCAGCTCGGCCAGGTAAAGACCGGCAAGTCCGGGGATTTCGCGCCGCTCCAGTATCTTCATGTCTTTCACAGTCCCTCCAGATATCTTATGCAGCCCATGGCGGCGCGTATCCCGTCCCCGCCGGCCACGGCTACCTGTCTGTAGATCCCCATCGCGGCGTCGCCGGCTTTGAAAAAGCCGGCCGGCTCCTTCCGCCAGGAGGCCGGCGCGCCGAGAGGTTCTTTCCCGACGAGGACGAACAGCGCGTCGAGCTTCAGTTCCAGTTTCTCCTGCCGGGCCGAAGCGGAGGTCAGCTCCGCGGCCCTGAGCCTGCGCCCGCCGAGCAGGCGGGAAATACAAAAGCCCGGCAGCCAGGCCGCGACGCTTTCCGACAGTCTTTTTAAGAGCAGTTTGTGCGCTTTCAGCCGGCCGGTGCGGCTGACAAGATAGACCTTGGCCGCCCGGCCCGCGAGCAGGGCTGCCTGCTGGACGGCCGCCTCTCCCGACCCGGCGACCGCTACCTGCAGGCCGGCGCAGGAAGGGGCCTCGTCGGCAGTGTTCCAGACGCCCTTGCCCGCCAGCCTGCTTTCGCCGGGAACGCCCAGCCTGCGGAAGGCCGCGCCGGCGCACCAGAGTACGGCGCGCGCGCGGAGCGCGGCCCCTTTTTTCAGCCGCACGGAAAATATCCCGTCGGCGCCCCGGGAGACGGCAACGGCTTCGCCAAGCCTGGTCTTCAGGCCCCAGCGCTTCGCCTGCCGCGCCCAGAGCCCCATCAGTTCCCTGCCGGAGATCCCTTGCGGGAAGCCCGGGTAATTCTCTATCCGTCCTATCCCCCGCGCCTGTCCCCCCAGGGCGCGGCGCTCGACGAGGAGCGCGGCATAGCCGGCCCGGGCCAGGTGCATCCCGGCCGCCAGCCCCGCCGGGCCGCCGCCGATCACTACCGCGTCCAGCGGGGCAGCCGCCGGTCCGGATTCAGCCCGGCGCTTCATGCCGAGGCCGCGAGCAGGAGCTCGGCGTGCCCTGTCCTGCCGGGGGCGCTTTTCCGCATGCAGACCACCGTCGGAGTATGGCCGGCGCACTCTTCGGGCGCGTATTGCGCGTAGGAAACTATGATGACCAGGTCGCCTTTCTGCACCAGCCGCGCGGCCGCGCCGTTGACCCCTATCACGCCCTTGCCGCCGTACAGCACGTAGGTGGAGAACCTGGCGCCGGTGTTCACGTTGTAGATGTCCACCTTCTCGTGTTCCAGCAGGTCGGCCTTCGCGCACAGTTCCCTGTCTATGGTTATGGAGCCGTTGTAGTTTATGTCCGTGCGCGTGACCGCCGCCCGGTGTATCTTCGATTTCATCAGCGTCCTGATCATTTCTTGCTCCTTTCCGCGTTCTTGTTGAGCCGCACGGCTTCGGCTATGCCCAGCAGCACCAGGTCCGGGACTACGCGGTCGAAAAGCCCGGCGTCCTCGAACAGTTTGGAAAAGCCGCCGGTGCCTATCACCAGCGCCTCTTCCGTGAAATAATCGCTTTTGATCTTGGCGGCTATGCCCCTTATCGCCAGCAGGTTGGAATAGTAAAGGCCGGACTGTATGGAGTCTATGGTCGTCTTGCCCACCAGTTCCGAAGGCCTGGCTATTTCCACGCGCGGGAGTTTCGCCGTGCGCGAGGCCAGCGCCTCCATGGAGATGCGCAGCCCGGGCATGATCACGCCGCCCAGGTATTCTTTCTTTTTCGACACGGCGCAGAAAGTGGTGGCCGTGCCCAGGTCCACTATTATCAGGTCCTTGTCCGGGAACAGTCCGGCGGCGGCGATGGCGTTGGCTATCCGGTCTGCGCCTACTTCCAGCGGGTTCTTGTACTTGATGTTGAGGCCGGTCTTGATGCCGCCCTGGAGCAGGAAAGGCTCTATCCCGAAATATTTCGCCGAGGCCTGGTGCAGCGCGTAGATGAGGTCCGGCACCACCGAGCAGATGGCCACTTCGGTGATCTCTTTGGGATCTATGCCGTTCTCGCGCAGCGCCGCCTTGAAGAAGGTCCCGAACTCGTCCGACGTGGCGCTGCCCGAGGTCCCCCGGAACTTCGCCAGGAGCTTGTCGTCCTTGAACACGCCGCCGTAGATCTGAGTGTTGCCTACGTCCAGAGCTAAGAGCATACCGCCTCCTTTTCTTTTACCGCCGCGTACAGCAGCGCCGCCAGTTCTTCGGGCCCGCGGCAGTCCGCCGTCCTTGCCCCGTTCTTGTAGACGTGGAAAATATGATCTTTCTTCATTTCCGCCAGGTCATTGTGCACCACCAGGTCCGCCGCGCCCAGGTCGCGGACCTTCTTTGTTATTAATTCATCCGCCGCGCCGGAAGTGAGCTTGAAGCCTATCAGTAGCGGCTCCGGCTGCTTCCCTTCTGCCGCGTACTTCTTTAGCCGGTCTATGATCTTAAAATTCCTCTTGAGTACCAGCTTTATCTCGGCCGCTTGAGAGTCTATCTTCGAGTCCCTGCCGGGTTTGAACCTTTTGCCGCCCGCTTCTATAATGGCGGGGGAATAATCGCTGACGGCCGCCAGGTGTATCACAGCGTCGAAAGCGCGTGCCTTAAGGAGCCGCTTTAAGGCCCGGTCCAGGTCCAAGAAGGAGGAGAACCTTTCTACGGAGACGCCCCTGCCCGACGGGACTTCGGCGCCTTCTGCGCAGAGGCAGACAGTGTCGCAACCTCGCCCGGCCAGCCGCTCCGCCAGCACGCGCCCCGTCCGCCCGGTGCTCACATTTGTAATGCACCGCGCCGCGTCTATATACTCCCGCGTCCCGCCTGAAGTTAATAGTATTCTCATGCCTTGATTTCTTCTTTTCGATTGTGGACGCGCGCCGACGACACGGGGACCGGGTTAGCAAAATCCTTCTCCTGCGAGCCGGTGTCGAGGGGGCCGGAACGCAAAACGCGCTCGGCCACACCGTGGCCGTCGCTCATCCTCCTCCCTCGCCGCTTACGCAAGGCTCGGTCGTCGGAAGGTTTTGCTAACCCGGCCCCCTCGACGCCGGCGGCGCCAACCGTGGATAAACCGGTCCTTCTAAGTGAATTAACTATCTCTATGTATATTTCCTCCGGCTCAAGCAGGCGGCCCGAGCCGTTGTCGCCGCAGGCCTGATAGCCGCGGCCCGTGCCCAGCACCTTCACGCCCCAGCCCTCCAGCACGCCCAGGGAGCGCCGCGTGGCCGGGTGCGCGTACATGTTCTGGTTCATCGCCGGCGCCACCAGGTAAGGCTTCTTCAGGTCCCAGGCCAGGAACGTGGTGGAGATGAAGTCATCTCCGATGCCCGCCGCCAGTTTGTTGAGGATGTTAGCCGTCGCCGGGCAGATGATGGCAAGGTCCATCCATTTGGTCAGCGCGATATGCTCCAGCGCCGAGCGGTCCTCGAAAGTGTCCATGTAGACCGCGTGGTGCGTGAGCCCTTCCAGCGTGGACTTGCCTATGAACTTCAGCGCGTTCTCCGACACTACCGTCTTAACGTCGCAGCCTTCCTGCACCAGCTTCGAAATGACATTGCAGGCCTTGTAACAGGCTATGGAGCCCGTCAGCTGGAAAAGAACGTTCGCTTTATATTTTGACATTGTCTATTAACCTCACCTTGCCCAGTTTTGCCGCGGCGAACCTGCGCCCCCAGCGGTCCTCGACGTAATCCGGCCGGAAGCCCAGCGCGGCCAGCTTCTTCTTTATTTCAGCCGGGCCGGCTTTAGCGCGCAGCGCCCGGTGCAGGGCCGGGGCCAGCCGCCTGTGCTCCGGCTCCAGCAGCATGTTGCGGGAGCTCATCGCCAGGCCGTCGGCTTCCCTCAGCGTAGGGCAGGGGATTATCTCCGTGCCCAGGAAAAACGCCTCGGCCATGCCCTTGATGAGGTGGAACTGCTGGTAATCCTTCTCGCCGAAATAGGCCCTGTCGGCGCGGACCAGGCTGAGCAGCTTCAGCACCACGGTCAGCACGCCTTCGAAATGCCCCGGCCGGTGCGCGCCGCAGAGCGCCCCGCTCTCGGCGTTCTCGCTCACCCTGTACCGGTAGCCGTCGGGGTACATGTCTTCCGCCGAAGGCAGCAGCAGGAAGTCGGTCTTCTCCGCCTCCAGCTTCTTTACATCCTCCGCCAGCGTGCGGGGATAGTGCCTTAGGTCGCGCGGGTCGTTGAACTGCGCCGGATTCACGAAGATGCTGGCTACGGCCAGGCCGTTCTCCGCCTTGGCGCGGCGCAGCAGCGACTGATGCCCGGCGTGCAGGGCGCCCATGGTGGGCACGAAGCCGATGGTCTTACCGGCGCAGCGCCGGCTCTTCCTTAACTTCAGCCAGGTAGCCGTGTTTTTTATTATTTCCATTTTTCATCTCCGGGAAAATCGAATTCTTCACTTCAACGTCGAAAGCGTTCAGGGCGTCCACCACCAGCCGGCGGCCGTCCAGGTATTGCTTTACGAAAGAAGGCGGCTCGCCGTACAGGCCGAGCAGGTCGTGCATTACCAGCACCTGCCCGTCGGTAAAAGGCCCGGCCCCGATGCCTATCACCGGTATCTTCAGCAGGCCGGTGATGCGCCGGGCCAGGTCCTCCGGCACGCATTCCAGCACCAGCGCGAAACAGCCGAACTGCTCCAGTTCCTGCGCCTGCCGTACCAGCCGCTCCGCGGAGGCGGCGTCTTTGCCCTGCGTCCTGTA
>Ga0154587_154_pt1 | contig 20256 bp, 17 predicted proteins | sample RifGroF2_FD_116016 | JGI IMG/M metagenome (GOLD analysis project Ga0154587, IMG submission 116016) | Elusimicrobia bacterium GWF2_62_30 | reverse complement strand
CGTCTCCTGGTTCTTCGAGGGCAAGCCCAAGTTCCTGGGGCTGCTGACGGGTTCCATAGCGGGACTCGCCACCATCACCCCCGGGGCCGGTTTCGTCACCACCAAGGCGGCGGTATTCATCGGCATCATGGCCAGCCTGGTCTGCTACCTGGCCGTCCATCTGAAGAATAAACTTGGCTGGGACGACGCGCTCGACGTCTGGGGCGTGCACGGCGTGGGCGGCGTGCTGGGCGTGATCCTGCTCGGCGTGTTCGGCACCACGGCGGTGAACGCCGCGGGCGCCAACGGCCTTTGGCACGGCGGCGCGGCCTTCTTCGGCAAGCAGGTGGCGGCGGTGTTCTGCACCGCGCTGTACGCCTTCATCTTCTCCTACGCGGCGCTTCACCTCATTAACGTCTTCACCCCGGTGAAAACCACCGAAAAAGAAGAAGAGGCGGGCATGGACGAAGTGCAGCACGGCGAGACCGCCTACCTGCATTAAGCGGCGTTGCGCGCCCGCCCGGAACTGTCCCGGACGGGCGCCATAACTTTAGGAGGAACTATGAAAAAAACCACACTTATCGCTTCGGCTCTTTTCTGCCTGGTCCCGCTGGCCGCCAACGCCACCCCGTCCACGCAGATCTGGATACCTTCCACCGACATACAGAAGTACAAAAGCGTCCACCTGAACGTGGATAACTATGTGGCCGCGGAGAGCGCTCCCGGCGGTTCCGTGAAAGCCCCTGTCTTTATGGCCGGCCCCACCGTGGGCGTGCTTCCTTATGAGAAGATACAGGCCGAGGTCGGCTTTGACCTGGTGAAAACCGGGTCTAAGTATTATGATAACAGCCCGGTGTATCTTAACGCCAAGGCGGGCACGCCCGAAGGGACGCTCTTCGCCGGCAGCCCGGCTCTTGCCGTCGGCGGCTATAACTTCGGCACGAAAACCGACCTGACCGACCAGAACGTGGTCTACGGCCTGGCCGCGAAGAATGTCGCGAAGTTAGGCAGGTTCTCTGCGGGGTATTACATGGGCAATAAAAAGCTCCTTCTCGACGAGAACGGCGACAAGGCCAATACCGGCGTGCTCCTGTCCTGGGACAGGACCATCAGCGAGGTTTCCGACAAGCTGTGGGCCGCGGTGGACTACCAGGGAGGCGACTCGTCCTTGGGCGCGCTCAGTTTCGGCGTTTCCTGGGCTTTTGCCGCAAATACCAGCGTGATCTTCGGCTATGACATGTACAACAATGACAAAGTCGCATTAGGCGATACTTTCACCGTGCAGCTGGATATTAATCTCTGGTAGCCGGCTGCTGCTGAACCTCAGCGCGCAGTGCCCGTTCAAAAGGCCCCGCCGGAAAGCGGGGCCTTTCTCTGTGCAAATAAACCGCGGTAGAGCCCGGCAGAACCGCGGGGGAAAGTGGATAGCCTTGGCCGCGGCCGCATTTGTATAATTCATTAAGGCGGCTTTGGGCCTATACCTATGAATATCATTGAAATTAAAGACCTGAAAAAAGATTATCCTTTGGGGAACACCATCGTGCCCGCGCTCCGCGGGGTGGACCTGGAGGTCGCGGAAGGCGACTTCATGAGCATCATCGGCCCTTCCGGCAGCGGCAAAACCACGCTGCTCAATGTGATAGGCTGCATAGATTTCGCCACCTCGGGCAACGTAAAGGTGGCCGGCCGCGAGATCACGGCGCTGGACGACAGGCAGATCACCGACATCCGCCTCAATAAGATAGGTTTCATCTTCCAGACCTTCAACCTTATCCCGGTGCTGGACGTGCTGGAGAATATAGAGTTCCCGCTGCTGCTGATGAAGCGCTCGGCGGCGGAGGCGCGCAAGCGCGCGGAAAAACTGGCAGAAGAAGTGGGTTTGGGCGAGCATATCCATCACCGCCCCGCCGAGCTTTCAGGCGGCCAGCGCCAGCGCGTGGCCATAGCCCGCGCCCTGGTGACGAACCCGGACATTGTGCTGGCCGACGAGCCCACCGCCAACCTCGATTCCGTTACCGGCGCGTCCATCCTCGAACTGATGCGGCGAATGAACGAGCTGGAGAAGACCACGTTCATCTTCTCCACCCATGACGCCAACGTGCTCAAGTACGCGCGCCGTATCGTAAAGATCAAGGACGGCCTCATCGAGAAGGAGCCGGTAGCCGCGTGAAACTGGTACTGACCATAGCCTGGCGCAATATCCTGCGCCACAAGGGCAAGAGCCTGGTGATAGGCGTGATCCTGTTCACCGGAGCCTTGCTTATGACCGTCGGCAACGGCGTCATAGCGGGTATGGCCAGGGGCGTGGAAAAGAACATCATAGACGGCTTTATGGGCGACGTGGTGCTGATGAGCGACGAGCAGAAGTCCGATAATATCCTGCTCAACATGATGGGCGGCAGCATAGAGCCGGTGCACACCTACAAGACCATCCGGGAAGTGCTGCGCGCCCAGCCTTACGTGGCTAAGTGGCTGCCGGCCGGTAAGAACCTGGCCATGATCTTGAACGAGAACGACGCCACGCCCATGGCCCTGTACCTGATAGGCGCGGACCTGGCCGCCTACCGGGAGATGTTCCCGGACAATTTTACCGTGATAGAGGGCACTTATCCCGCCGGTACGGGCCGCGCGCTGCTGATGCCCAACTTCCAGCGCGGCGAGATCTACAATTACTCCAACACCTGGTTCCTCTCCGAGACCGGCGGCGTGGTGAAGGAGAACCTGAAGAAAGAAGCCCTGGAAGAGCTGGCCGCGCTGCGCGTGAGTTCCAGCATAGTGCTGATGGGCATGGCCAGCGGCATAAACTCCACCACCGACATACGCTTCCCTATACGCGGCGTCATCAGATATAACGCGCTGGACCAGATCTTCGGCCATTTCGCCATTGTGGACCTGGAATCCTACCGGGAATGCCTGGGTTACCTGACCGCCGCCGATATGGCCGCGCAGGTGCCGCAGGAGGAGAAGAAGCTGCTGGGCCTGGAGGGCGAAAGCCTGGATTCTTTGTTCGGCGAGGAGATGTTGGCGGAGGCTCCCCGGACCGCGCCCAGGGCCGCGGCGGCCGCCGCCCCCGCGGTTTCCGTGGAAGACGGCGCCTACAACGTGGTCTTCATTAAACTCAGGTCCGGGGCAAACTCGCGGGACGCGGTTAAGCAGCTTAACGCCGCGCTGACCGCCGCCGGCGCCAAGGTGCGCGCCGTGCCCTGGAACAAGGCCTCGGGCCCCATAGGCGGCATGGCGCTGATAATCAGGGGCGCGCTGTTCATCTTCGTCATGCTGCTGTTCAGCGTGGCCGTCATCATCATAGTCAACACGCTCACCATGTCGGCGCTGGAGCGCGCGCCGGAGCTGGGCATGATGCGGGCCGTGGGCGCGCAGAAGCCTTTTATCGCCGGGATGTTCCTGGGCGAGACGGCGCTGCTGTCTTCGGTGTTCGGCGGACTGGGGATAGCGCTGGGCGTGCTGGCGGTGCGCGTGATCCCGCTCCTGAAGATAAGCACCAACAACGACATGCTGCAGCTGCTTTACGGCGGCAATATCTTCAGCCCCGTCCTGAGCTTGTCCGCCATAGCGCTTACCATTTTGCAGTTGGCCGCGGTAACGGTGATAGCTGCCCTCTACCCCATGCTGGTAGCCGCGCGCATCACCCCGCTGGACGCGGTGACCAGGGATTAATATGCTGCTTTTACGCCTGAGCCTGAGAAACCTGCTGCGCCAGAAACGGCGCAATATGCTGCTGGGCTCCGCCATGGCCATCGGCGTGGCCATCCTCATCACAGCCAACTCCTTCTCTCACGGCATCTCCGACATCATGTTCAACAAGATCATGCGCTACGTCACCGGGCACGTGGCGGTGCGCTTTAACGAGCGCGGCGGCGTGATGCGCGAGATCTTCCGCGACCGGCAGCGCGTCTGGGACGCCGTAAAGGACGAGCCCCTCATAGAAGAGGCCGACGAGGCCATAGGCACCTTCTCGCGCGCCATCGGCAACGGCCGCTCCGACAATATCATGCTCATCGGCGTGGACACCGGCAAAACACTGAGCGCCAAGGCCCTCAAGGAACTGGAAGACTCCTTCAGGATGTCCGAGGGCAAATGGGAAGACCTCAAGCGCACCGACGTGGAGAACCCCGTCATCGTGGCGGAGGAGAAGGCGCGCTATCTCAACGTGAAGCGCAACGACACCATCCGGGTGCGCTTTCGCAGCATGTTCGGCCAGGACCAGGCCGCCCGCCTGACCGTGGTGGGCATCTCCAAGAACGACAATATCTTCATGCAGGGCGTGGTGTTCCTCGACCGCGGCCGCGCTAAGGACCTGCTGGGCTTCCGTCCCTGGGAGACCGGCAGCCTCAGCATCACCGTAAAGGACCCGCAGAAGAACGCCTTCGCGCTGGCCGACCGCATCCACGCCCGGCTCAAGCCCGGCCTGGCTGTCATCTACGCCTCGGCCGGGGCGGCCCGGCGGCCGGTGACTGCGCTGGGTTTCAAGACCGATGACGCTTCCAAAGAGAAACTGAAGAGCTTCATAAAACTCTCTTCGGGCAGCTGGGACAAGGTCTTTAAAAAGGACGGAGTTATACTTCCCTCCGCGCTGGCCGGAGCGCTGGGCGTCACCGCCGGGGGAAAGATAACGCTGGCCTACCCGCGCAAGTTCGAAAAAACCCCTAAAGAAGCCGTCCTCACCGTGGCCGCCGTCTGCTCTTCGGGCTGCGCCGCCCCGGACGCGGTGCTGTTAAACGACGCCGGCTTCTACGACCTTTACTACGAGGACATGCCGGCCGCCCCCGCCGCCGGAGCCAGGCGTTTTTCCGCCGAAGGGCCCTGGGCGGAACTGCTGGCGCCTGAATGGGTGCTGCTCAAGCGCACCAATAATACCGACGACTACAAGAAGAAGTACCAGGACATAGCCAGGAACAAGTGGAAAGGCACCACCATAGACGTCTCGACGATGTACGAGACCGCCAGCGACATCCTTAAGATGGAGAGCGTGCTGAACATCATCACCGTGTCGGCGGTGCTGGTGCTCTTCTTCATCATCCTGCTGGGCGTGGTGAACACCCTGCGCATGACCATCCGCGAGCGCACCCGCGAGATAGGCACCGTGCGCGCCATAGGCATGCAGCGCCGCGACGTGCGCGACATGTTCCTGCTGGAGACCCTGCTGCTCACGCTGTTCTCCTCGGCGGCCGGCCTGCTGCTGGGCTTCGCCGTCATGAAGGGGCTGGCGCTGATAACTTTCCATCCGCACGACAACCCGCTGGGCATGCTGCTGGTCAACGGGCACCTGTATTTCCTGCCCACCTTCTACGGCGTGGCGGGCAGCGTGCTGCTGATCATCGCCATAGCGGTGGTAACGGCCTGGTTCCCGGCGCGCCGGGCGGCCAACCTGTCCCCGGCCAAGGCGCTCGGGCATTTCGGATGAGGTCTACTATGCTTAAAACCGCTTTTCTCGCTCTTGCGCTGTTCCTGCCCGCGGGCTCCGGCTACTGCGCCGAAAGCCGCGTGGTGCCCATCCTGAAGGCCATAGACGAGAACTACAAGATGAAGAAGGATATGCGCGCCGAGGTCACGCTGACGCAGCAGCGCGCGGAGCAGGGGACCAAGATCATAGACATGGCCTACTACCGCCGCGACTCCGACGACGCGTTCCTGATAGTGATGCGCGCTCCGGAGAACGAGAAGGGCAACGGCTACCTGCGCGTGGGCGACAATTTCTGGATGTACCGCAAGAACACCCGCACCTTCCAGCACGTCAACCGCGACGAGAGCATCGGCGGCTCGGACGCGCACAGCGACGACTTCGAGACGCGCAAGCTCGACGAGCTTTACGGCCCGGTGATAGATCCCTCCGGCACGGAGAAATTCGCGGAAGATATGCTGGGCAAGGTGCCGGTCTATAAATTCGAGGTGAAGGCCAAAGTGAACGACGTGGACTACCCGCGGCAGATCTTCTGGACGCGGCGCGACAACAACCTGCTGCTCAAGCAGGAGTCCTATTCCTTGTCCGGCACGCTGATGCAGACCGCGTATTTCATCAAGTTCACGGAGATAGAAGGGCGCTACGTCGCGGTGAAGCAGCTCTTTATCGACGAGTTCGAGAAAGGCAACAAGACCATAGTGGATATCGGCAGCATAGTCCCGGGCAAGCTCGACGACAAGATCTTCACCAAGGCCTACCTGGAGAACCTCAGCAAATAACCATGAAAAACCTCCTTTTCTGTGCCTTGCTGGCCCTAAGCCCGGCCGGCGCCCTGGCCGCGGACGCCGCCGTGGAGTTCGAGATGTTCTCGGACACCCAGTTCAATGTCCCGGCGGCCACGGCCGCGCCCGCCGCCGAGGAGCAGAAAAGCGTGGGCTTTTCCGGCGAGGTGATGAGCGTGCTGGAGAACGTGGTCACCAGCACTTCGTCTGCCGATCCTTTCAATTCCTACATAGTCGGTAATATCATGCTGGACGCGCGCCTTAAGCACGGTGTGAAGGCCTTCGCCAACATGGAGACCAGCTACGTTTCCCGCACGCGCGAGACCTCCTCCACCCTGCGCGAGGCCTTCCTGGACTTCAACATAAACCGGGACGTCTATTTCCGCACCGGCAAGCAGGTGCTGCAGTGGGGGCGCTGTTCCTTGTGGAACCCCACCGACCTGGTGAACGTGGAAAAGAAGCCTTTCATCCGCAAGATAGGCTCCCGGGACGGGGCCTACGGCGTAAAGTTCCATGTCCCGTTCGGCACCACGTACAATATTTACGGCTTCCTCGACACCGGCAGCGCCGGCGAAAGCCGCGACCTGGGCGGCGCGCTGAAATTCGAGCTGCTCGCCGGCAAGACCGAGATGGCGTTCTCGGGCTGGGGCAAGCGCAACCGCTACCCGGTCTTCGGCTACGACGTCTCCAGCCGCCTGGGCGACGTGGATATCTCCGGCGAACTGAGCGCGGCGCGCAGGGACAATACCCGCTATGTCCGCGAGCGGGGGGGAGTGCTGGATACTTACCTGAAGGACGATAAATGGGTCACGAGGGCCGCCGTTAACTTCAGCGAAGGCTTCCGGCTCGGGAATTTCAACGACAGGCTTACCGTGGCCGCGGAGTTCTTCTACAACCAGAACGGCTACGACGGCGCCCCCTTCAGGGACAAGACCGCCTATACGTACACCGGCCCCCTGGCCCTGCTGAGCGCGGCGGGGACGAAGAAGAACTACCTGATAGGCAACGGCCTTTATGAGCCCAACTACCTGTCGAAGTATTACGGCGCTGTCTTCACCAGCGTCGGCCGCTTCCTCATCACGGACATGACGCTTAACATGAATTACGTGCGCAACCTCAGCGACGATTCCGGCGTGCTCAGCGCGGGCGTGAACTACAAGAACATGAATGATCTCTCCGCCGGCTTCCTGGCCAGCGCGTACCTGGGGCCGAGGTACCGCGAATACACGGCTTCAGGGGCGAAACTGCTGCTGCAGCTCACCGCCGGGGTTTCGTTCTGAGGCCCGGCATTAGTTAAGGCTCCGTCACATTATGAACAACGATCGAACTATGCTCCAGCCTGACGGCACGCTTGCGGCCGCGGGCGGCCCCGTCGTGGGAGAAACCTTTCCGTTGCGCGCCATGCTGCCCGCTATCGCGCTTGCGCTCGGTATCTTCCTGTCCCTGTTCGCCAAATCCGGCTGGAGCCGGTTCATCCTGCCCCTGGAAGTGTTCGCGGACCTGTGCATAGCTATCTTCGCTTTCCGTCACAACGCCGCCGGCGCCCGCTGGTGGCGGCTGGCCGCCGTCGGGCTGCTGGTGGGGGATTCTTTCTACCTGATAGGGCATAATGTCGCGGCCTTCCCGGCCTGGGCTTTTATGACGCAGGAGGGATTCTACTCGCTGAGCCGCGTCATGACCGCGGCTTACCTGTTCAGCAACCTGCCCCCGTTCCGGGAGCTGGAAGCCGCTGAAAAAGCTATCCTGGCCGTAGTGTGTGCCGCCGCCACCTATGTTTCCGTCCATTACCTGATAATCCCGTATTTCACCTCCGGCAACCACGCCACTATCTTCTTCTATACGAACGCCGTCATCAACCGCCTGGCGGAATCCGTCACGATACCTATCGTGCTGCTGCTGGGCATGAAGGCCCGCACCAGGTACTGGCTCTGCATGACGCACGGCCTGACGCTGGTCTCGATAGCGACCATAGCCCTGGGCTACAACTGCGCGATGAGCACAAGCAGCGTCAGCAGTATCCCGCTGCAGGAATACGGCTGGCTCTGCGGCCTGCTGATAGTGCTGATAGCCCAGGCCTATGACTCCGCCCGCGGCGCGCCCTTCGCCAGGTGGAACAGCGCCAGGGTCAGGCTGGTCTGGCTGGTGCTGGTCTTCAACCTGGCCATGCTGCTGGCGCTCTATTTCATCCAGATCTTCATCAGCAAGGACGCCTTGCAGCTGGCTTCCATCCTGTTCATCTTCTTCGGCCTGTGGTCGGTCGCTAACCTGATAGCTTTCAGGATCACCGAGGACATCTACCTGCTGCTGGAGAAGGTCCACGTCGGGGGCGAAGCGGACGCCAGGCCGGCTTACCGCGTGGCCATCTACGAGGCGGAACTGTTCGCGGAAAAACTCAAGGCCGCCTACGATACCATCAGGTCGCAGGCCCGGCTGTCGGCGCTGTCCGCGCTGGCCGCGCAGGTGGCGCACGACATCCGCAGCCCCCTGGCCGCGCTGGACTCGGCGCTGAAGGACGTTTCGCAGCTGCCCGAGGAAAAGCGCCTCCTTATAAGCGGCGCCGCCGGGCGCATCCGTGATATCGCCAACAACCTGCTGGAAAAGAACCGCCAGGGCGCCGCGCCGGGGGCGCAGCCTGAGGCAAAGCTGAAGCCGCAGCTGCTTTCGGGCCTGATAGCCCCGGTGATCAGGGAAAAACGCCAGCAGTACCATGACCGCGCGGACGTGAAGATAGAGGCCGGCCCCGGCGACGAGGCCGGCTCTCTGGCGGCGTGCGTAGACCCGGTGGAGTTCGGCCGGCTGCTGTCCAACCTGGTCAATAATTCCGTGGAGGCGCTGGAGCGCGGCGGCACGGTGACGGTAACCCTGTCCCGGCGCGGCGATCTTGCCGAGCTGACGGTGCGCGACGACGGCAAGGGCATACCGGCCGAACTGTTGCCCCGCCTCGGGCGCCGGGGAGAGACCCACGGCAAGGCCGGCGGCTCCGGCCTGGGCCTGCACCACGCCCGCGCCGCCGCGGAGGCCTGGGGCGGCTCGCTGGCCATCAGCTCCGGACCCGGCAAGGGCACGACGGTACTTATCTCGCTGCCGCTGGCCGGACCGGAAAAATAAGAAGAGTTTTCCCGCGGGCATCCCGACACTACGTTGGCGGGGCCGCATGCTATACTATTATTGTGAACCCGGAAGAAATTCTTAAAAAACGCTGGGGTTACGACTCCTTCAAGCCGCTGCAGAAAGAGGCCATAGAAGCCGCGCTGGCCGGGCGCGACTGCCTGGTGGTGCTGCCTACGGGCGGCGGCAAAAGCCTCTGCTACCAGCTGCCGGCGGCTTCCGGCAAGGGGCTGGTGCTGGTGGTGTCCCCGCTGATAGCGCTGATGGACGACCAGGTGGCGGCCGCGCGTGAAGCCGGGCTGGCCGCCGACTCGCTGCATTCCAACCTCAGGGCGGCGCCCAAAAGAGAAGCCTACGCGAACCTCAACAGCGGGGTGACCGAACTGCTTTACGTAAGCCCCGAGCGCCTGCTCGTCGGCGATCTTTACGAGGTCATCGGCCCGCGCCTGATCCTGGCCGCCGTGGACGAGGCGCACTGCGTCTCGCACTGGGGCCACGAATTCCGCCCCGAATACCGCCGCCTCACAGAGGCCCTGGACAATTTCCCTAAAGCGGCACGTATGGCCCTTACCGCCACCGCCACCCCCGTGGTGCAGGACGACATCCGCGCCCAGCTCGGCCTGCGCTCTCCCGAGATCCTGATCGGCCACCCCGACCGGCCCAACCTTATCTACCGCGCTTTCCCGCGCCGGGACCAGTTCAAGCAGGTGCTGGAGGTTGTGCGTGCCCATCCCGGCGAAGGCGGTATAGTTTACGCGCAGACCCGCAAGGACGTGGAGCGCCTGGCCGAAAAACTCAAAGGCGAAGGCGTGCAGACGGCGCCCTACCACGCGGGCTTGAACGCCGAGGAAAGGCGCAAGGCGCAGGACGATTTCGTCAACGAGCGGCTGGACGTCATCGTGGCCACCATAGCTTTCGGTATGGGCATAGACCGTTCCAACGTGCGCTACGTGGTGCACGCCAATACCCCGCGCTCCGTGGAGCATTATCAGCAGGAGAGCGGCCGCGCCGGCCGCGACGGCCTGAGCGCCGACTGCACGCTGCTTTTTTCCGCCGCCGACCTGATGATGCACCGCTGGCTGGCGAAGAAAGACCTTACGCTTACGCCGGAGCGGGAGCGCGCCCTTGAAAAACAATTGCGCGATATAGGCCGCTACGCCGTGTCCCCGGTCTGCCGCCACGGCCTGCTGGCCGAGCATTTCAGCGCGCCTTACCCCGTGGGCGAAAAGGCCGAAGACGGCTGCGGCGCCTGCGACGTCTGCCTGGGCGAGACCAAGGGCCTGCCCGACGACGAGGCTTTGCTGACCGCCAAGAAAGTGCTGAGCGCCGCCTGGCGCGCCGAGGGCCGCTACGGCACCGGCTACGTGGTGAATTTGCTGCTGGGCCGCCCCAACGACCGCATGACCGGCAACGGCCACGACCAGCTCAAGGTTTTCGGCCTGCTTAAAGAAGCCGGCGAGCCCGCCGTGCGCTCCTGGATAGACCAGCTGATAGTGCAGGGCTTCCTGGAGGTTACCGAGGAGAACGAATACCCGCTGCTGCGCATCACCGCGGAGGGCCGCGCGCTCTGCCAGGACAAGGGCACGGTGCGCCTGGGCCTGCCCGTTCCGCCCAAGGCCGGCAAGAAAAAATCCAAAGTGCTCAAAAAAGCGGAAAAAGCCGGGGTAGTGTTCCTGGAATCCGATACGGAATTGTTCGAAAAGCTGCGCACGCTGCGCCGGGCGCTGGCCGACAAGGCCGGCATCCCGCCCTATGTCATCTGCCAGGACGCCGCGCTGCTGGAAATGGCCGCTTTGAAACCGATGACGCTGGACGCGCTGCTGAAGATAAAGGGAATGGGCGAGAAACGGGTGGAGAAATACGGCCGGCTGCTGCTGGACGCTATAGCGGGGCTGCCGCTGCCGGAATAGCGGCGCTGGGGAAGGAATCTTAGCCTAAGATGTTCTTGAGGAAGCCGCGGGCCTTTTTTATACGGGCCGCGGCTTTTTCTTTGGTGACGCCCAGCCTGGCCATTACGATGGCGGTCTTCACGTCGTTGCCGGTGAGGTCCAGCAGGCGGCGCGCCTCTTCCTGCGGCACCTGCCCGACGGTGGCGGTGATGCGCTCCGCGCGCAGGACCAGTTTTTTAGACGTGGTCTTCACGTCCACCATCCAGTTGTGGTAAACCTTGCCGGAGATGATCATCGAAGAAGTGGAAAGCATGTTCAGCGCCAGCTTGGTGGCCGTGCCGGATTTCATGCGCGTGGAGCCGGAGACCGGCTCCGGGCCCACGTCCAGCGCCACGCGGACCATGGCCTCTTTGGCTTTTTCCTTCGGGTTGCAGGTGACCAGTACGGTGAAAGCCCCGGCTTTCCTGCCGGCCGCCAGCCCGCCCTGCACGTAAGGAGTGATGCCGCTGGCTGCTATACCCACCACGGTGTCGCCGCGGCGTACCAGCTTCGCAATTTCCTTGCGCCCGTTCTCGAACACGTCCTCGGCGCCTTCTTTGGAATGGAACACCGCGCTTTCCCCGCCGGCCATCAGCGCCGTGAAAACGTCGGTGCCTACGCCGTAGGTGGGGGGGATCTCGGCGGCTTCAAGCACGCCCAGGCGGCCGCTGGTCCCCGCGCCGATGAAATATATCTTCCTGCCGGCCAGGTAGCTTTTGGAAATGGCGCGCGCGGCCTTCTCTATCTGCGGTATGGCCTTGGCCACGGCCTTGGGCACCAGCATGTCCTCGTAATTGAGTTTTTTCAGCACGCGGCGCAGCGTCACGCGGTCAAGGTCGCGGGTGCGGGGGTTGCTCTGCTCGGTGGGCAGCATGGAATACCTGGCGAAAGCGTCCGTTCTTTTCATGGTTCAATACTCCGGCATTTCCTGTTCTTCGGGCTGCGGGGTTTCAGCCTGGCTGGTGGTCCCGGGTTCCAGCCCGGCCGCGGCGGCCGTGGAGAATTCCACTACCTGCGGCAGGCGCGGGTTCTTTATCCAGTCCAGGATGCGCCGCACATTGTACTTGGTGACCAGGCTGGGGCCAATGCCCCTGGCTTCCACTATCACGGTCACGTTGGTCTTGCCGCAGGCGGTCTTGGCTATGTCGTTCAAAAGCTGGAATTCCTTGTACTGGCGCTGCTTGTCGGCGCCCGCCACCATCAAGAGCGGCCGCTTGCCGTAAACGCGCAGCGGGTTGACCGAAAGCACGTCGTTGACGTTAAGCGCGGGGGACAGGGCTATCACCATGGAGATGTCCTGGTTTATGGCGGCTTCCTTTATGGCCAGGTTCGCGCCCAGCACCGACCCGGCCAGCACGATCTTGTCGTTGGTCACTGAGTTGGTCGAGAGGTAGGCCAGCGCGGCGTCCACGTCGCGCAGCATCCTGTTATATTCGTTGTCGGAGCCGCTTATCGCAAAGGCTTTCCACGAGGTGGTGGAGCCGTCCGGCATCACGAAGCTGTTGCCGTGGCCGCGCAGGTCCATGGCCAGGTAGCCGAAGCCGTAGCGCTTCATCGGCTTGAACCAGTTCTCCCACTCGGTAAGGTCGCTTTTCTGGGTGTGCACCATCACCACGGTGGGCGCGTCCCCGGCGGCCTTCAGGTAGCGCGCGTTCAGGTTCCAGCCGTCCTCCGTGGTCAGCGTGATGCGCTCTTCCAGCTGCTCGGCCCCGGCGGCCGGCGCCAGGGCGAACAGCGCGGCGCAGGCCCACAAGGCGATAGCTTTATGTCTCATGTGTTGACGCTGATCTTTCGCGCTTATTTGAGTATTTCTTCGGGCTTGAACCAGATGGCGATCTCGCGCTCGGCTTCTTCCACATTGCCGGAGGCGTGCGCCACGTTCTCGTAGTAGCCGTGCTTGCGGCAGATGCGGCCGAAGGCGCCGCGGATGGAGTCCGGGGAGGCGTCCTCGGGATTGGTCGCGCCGACGGCCTTGCGGATGCCCTGCACGGCGTTCTCGCCCTGGTAGACCAGGGCCAGCACCCGGCGCTTGGGGTCGCCGTGGTATTCGCCCTTTATGAAATTGATCAGGCGCTCGTACAGCGTCTTGTCGACGAAAGGCCCCTTGCCTTCAAGGAGGGCGTAATGCTCGCGGGCCAGCTTGTCCGTAACGGAAACTATCTTCACCCCGATCAGCTCCAGGTGGGTGTTCTCCAGCCGGTCTATGGAGAGCCCGGCCAGGTGCCGCTGCATCCCGTCGGGTTTTATCAGCACAAGTGTTCTTTCTATCGCCATGTTGCCTCCGTGTTCTATAACAATTCTACATTTTTACGCGCGGTATAACTATCCCGGCCCGGGGGTCGCCGCCGGCGCCTTGGACGCTCGCGGAGCATAGCTCGAATTATGCGGCACCCGGCATAGCCTTGTTTTGCCGTCTACTATCTAGTAAAATAATGTTGCGAATATAATGACGGCCGCCTCTTTTTTTGGCGGCCGGGCGGTTGTTCATGTCCGAGGCCCGGTCCGGCGGTCAAACAGGAGAATTATGTCAAAGGTAATGGTCGTTGACGACGAAAAAGACGTGGTATACCTCATAAAGGTCCTGATGGAGCGCGAGAAACTGGAGGTGATCGAGGCGTTCAACGGCCTTGAAGCCTACAATAAGCTTACCGCCAAGGAAGGCGAAAAGGTCAGGCCCGACGCCATAGTGCTCGACATCATGATGCCCGAGATGGACGGCTACACCTTCCAGTCCAAGCTGCAGGAAATAGAGGACCTGCGGGATATTCCCATAGTGATCCTCACCGCCAAGGGGCAGATGAAGGACCTCTTCGAACTGGCCTCCAATATCTTCGCCTTCGTGGAAAAACCTTTCGAACCCAAAAACCTCGTAAAAATAGTGAAAGACGCCATAGCCTCAAAAAAATGACTACAACACCTCCCAACTCAGGCATCAACGAAATAGTAGCCAACAACTACGCCAAGATAAAGGCCATAAGGGAGAAGGGCATAGATCCCTTCCCGCACCGCTTTAAGCCGACGCACAAGGCGGCCGAGGCGGCGAAATGCCCCGCGGACACGCCGGTGACGATAGCCGGCCGCATGGTGCTCATGCGCGTGATGGGCAAGGCCACCTTCGCCCATATCAAGGACGGCACCGGCAAGATCCAGATCTACGTGAAAAAGGACGTGGTGGGGGAAGAACCCTACGAACTGTTCAAGAAGCAGATGCACGTCGGGGATTTCCTGGGCGTGGAAGGCAAGCTCTTCGTCACGCATACCGGCGAACTTACCGTGAACGCGGAAAAGCTCACCATCCTGTCCAAGTCCGTGCGGCCGCTGCCGGAGAAGTTCCACGGCCTGACCGACGCCGAAGCCCGCTACCGCGAGCGCTACCTGGACCTGATCTCAAACGAGGACGTCCGCACCATCTTCGTGCGCCGCTCGCAGATAGTGGCGGCCATCCGCGACGTGCTCAACACCGACGGCTACCTGGAAGTGGAGACGCCCGTGCTCTGCGCCCAGGCCGGCGGCGCCTCGGCGCGGCCCTTCATAACTTTCCACAACGCCTACAAGTACGAGATGTACATGCGCATCGCCACCGAGCTGCCGCTGAAGAAGCTCATCATCGGCGGGTTCGACGGCGCTTACGAAATAGGCCGCGTGTTCCGCAACGAAGGCGTGGATACGCGCCACAACCCGGAATTCACCACGCTGGAGGCCTACAAGGCCTACTCCGACTACAACGGCATGGCCGAGCTGGTGGAGACCATCTTCGAGCGCTGCATCAAGATCATCGGCGCCGAGACCATCGATTACAACGGCATGAAGGTGAACCTGAAGCCGCCGTTCCGCCGCCTGTCGCTGCCCGACGCGTGGAAGGAGAAGACCGGCGAGGATATCCACGAGGTGCTCAAGGGCAAGGGCTTCAACAAGGAGAACCTCAAGAAGCTGGCCAACAAGCTGCACTCGGAGTTCGGCCCCGACACCCCTCCCGCCAAGATCTTCGAGAACATCATGGACGAGAGGATCCTTTCCGAGCTGGACCAGCCTACGTTCGTGATGGATTACCCGACCGCTATCACCCCGCTGGCCAAGTGCAAGGCGGGCGACGAATCCATCGTCGAGCGCTTCGAGTTCTTCGCGGGCAAAGAGGAGATAGCCAACGCCTACTCCGAGCTGAACGACCCCGAGGACCAGAAGAGCCGGCTGCTGGAGCAGCTGCGCCAGAAGGAAGAGGAGAACAACGGCGAGGCCGATGTTCTCGATAAGGATTTCATCGAGGCGATGGAGTACGGCATGCCGCCGATGGGCGGCATAGGCATAGGCATAGACCGCCTGGCCATGCTGCTGAACGGCAAGCCCTCCATCCGCGAAGTGATCTTGTTCCCTCTGCTTCGGCCCAGCGACCAGCAGTAATGGGGCGTGGCTCCCAAGCGACACGGGGACCGGGTTTAGCAAACCCTTCCGGAGGCCGAGGCTTGCATAGCGCCGAGGCCGGAGGATGAGCGAGGCACGGTGTGCCGAGCGCGGTTTGCGTTCCGGTCCCCGTGTCGCTTGGGCAGTGTGCGATTTTTAAAGTATGTCCACTGAATTGTTTATTGCGCGGAGGTACCTGCTGGCCAAGCGCAAGGGCCTTTTCTCCATGATAACCACGCTCATCGGCGTGGCGGGCGTGGCGCTGGGCGTGGCGGCGCTGATAGTCACGCTGGCCATCATGAACGGCTTCCAGACCGACATAAAGAAAAAGATCATCGACGCGCAGGCCCATATCAGCGTTTACGGGCGCATGGCCCCGCGCGACATGGCCTACCTCAAGGGGGCCATGGAGCGCGACGGGCACGTGGCCGCCGTCTCCCCGTTCATCCTCGGGCAGGCCATCCTCAGTTACGACGGGCGTTCCACCGGCGTGGTGGTCAAGGGCTTCGACCCGGTGCTCGAGTTCTCGGTCAACAATCTTAAAAATTCCATAGCCCGCGGCTCCTGGGACCAGCTGGAAAAGAAGCCGGGCGACGGGCCGCGGCCCATAGTCCTGGGCGAGGAGCTCGCCAGAAACCTGGGCCTGTGGCTGGGCGACGAGCCGGTGCTGGTCTCGCCGCAGGGCGCGGGGGCGGGGCTCGGCCTGCTGCCCAAGATGAAAAAGTTCAAGGTAGTCGGCATGCTGCGCACCGGCTATTACGAGTTCGACAATACCATGGCTTACTGCTCGATAGGCGCGGCCGGGGATTTCTTCGGCTCCGGCGGCGGCGCCAACGGCGCGGGCATACGGCTTAAGGACATAAACGACGCCGGGACCGTGGCCGCGGGGCTGCGCAAGACGCTGGGCATGAGCTACACCGTAAAAACCTACGCCGATATGAACCAGACCCTTTTCGCCGCGCTTAAGCTGGAAAAATTCGTGATGTCCCTGGTGCTGGCGCTGATCATACTGGTGGCCACTTTTAACATAGCTTCCAACCTGCTGATGATGAGTGTGGAAAAACTGCGCGACATCGGGATACTGCGCGCCATGGGCGCGGGCCCCGCTTTCATCCGCGCCATCTTCTTCTGGGAGGGGAACCTGATCGCCCTTACCGGCATAGCGCTGGGCGCTGCTCTCGGCGTGGGCATCTGCGCCTTTATCTCGACATATCCGGTGGTGGAGCTGCCGTCGGACATCTATTACATCACCAAGGTCCCGGTGGCCATCACCGCGCGGGACCTGCTGACCACCATAGGGGTCAGCTACCTCTTGTGCATGCTGAGCACGGTGTACCCGGCGCTGCGCGCCTCAAAGATAAGCCCGGTGGACGCGATACGGTATGGATAAAACGGTAGAAATTTCCGGCCTGAGCAAGGCCTATACGCAGGGCCACGAGCAGATCCTGGTGCTGGAACAGCTCGACTTCCATATTTCGCGCGGCGAGTTCGTTTCCATCGTCGGGCCGTCCGGTTCCGGCAAGTCCACCCTGCTTAACATCGTGGGCCTGCTCGACGACGTTTACAGCGGCGAGATACACATGTTCGGCCGCCGCCTGGAAGACATGGACGAAGCGCAGAAGGCCGTGCTGCGGCTCAAGAGCATCGGCTTCGTCTTCCAGTTCGATTCGCTGCTGCCGGAGTTCACCGTGCTGGAGAACATCGAGATGCCCGCGCGCGTGCTTAAGCACCCCGGGACGGTCAACGGCCTGGAGCTGCTCAGGCGCTTCGGCCTGGAAGAAATTGCCCACAAGTTCCCCATGGATATTTCCGGCGGGGAGAAACAGCGCGCCGCCATGCTGCGCGCCCTGCGCAACAACCCGGCGCTGCTCATAGCCGACGAGCCCACCGGCAATCTGGACCGCCACAATTCCTCCGTGATACTCGACGACCTGCGGCGGGCCTCCGGGCTGGGGACCGCGGTGCTGATGGTGACGCACAACGAGGAGGCCGCGCGCCGCGCCGACCGCGTGCTGCGCATGACCTCGGGAAAGCTGGAAGAACTGACTAAATGAAACTTTGCGAGGAGTGCCGCAAGGAGGCCGCTTCGGTCTTCCTGACGCTGGCCGTGAACAACAAGGTCAGGGAGGTGCACCTCTGTTCCGTCTGCGCCGCACGGAAAGGCGTGTGGCAGGGAACAGAGACCGGCGCTTTCAACAGCTCCGACATCGTCGGCAACCTCAGCGGCTACTTCAAGGATTTCCTCCCTGCGGAACGCAAAGCGCTGCGCTGCGGCGCCTGCGGCCTGACCTACGCTAAATTCAAGCAAAGCGGCCGCCTCGGCTGCCCGGACTGCTACCAGAGCTTCGAGCCGCAGCTGACGGAGCTGATGCTCCGTATCCACGGCTCTTCCAGCCACACCGGCCGGACTTATTCCGGGCCCGGCGCACCGCCGCCCTCCAGGGCGGAAGCCGCGCGGCGCGCCGCCACCCTGAAAACCGCCATTCAGGAAGCCGTGAAAAAGGAAGATTTCGAGACGGCCGCCAAGCTGCGCGACGCGCTCAAACAGCTGGAGGGCCGCGATGGCTGAAGCCCTTAAAAAATTCAGGCCTTACGTCACCTGGGCCAACGCGCGCGGCGCCTGGCCCGACATGGTGTTCTCCACCAGGGTGCGCTTCGCCCGGAACCTGGCGGACCTCCCCTTCACCGGCCGCGCCGAGCCCCGCCAGCTGGACGGCATACGCCGCGCGGCGTTCACGGCGCTCAAGGAAACCGGCCTGTTCCCGCGCGGGCATTTCCTTAAAATGGAATCCCTCGGCCAGCTTGAAAAGGGTTTCCTCGCCGAGCGGCACCATATCTCGCACGGCCTGGCTTTCACCGCCCTGCCGGCCGCCGCCGTTATTTCCAACGACGAAGACCTCTCCGTGATGGTGAACGAGGAGGACCACCTGCGCCTCCAATGCCTGGGTTCCGGCTTCGCCATAGAGGAAACCCTCAATTCCGCCCTTAAGCTCGACGAGGCCCTCGGGCGCAGGCTGCCCTACGCGTTCAGCGGGAAGTTCGGTTTCCTCACCGCCTGCCCCACCAACGCCGGCACGGGGATGCGGATCTCCTGCCTGGCGCATTTGCCGGCCATGTCGCGGCTGGGGCTTATGCCGCAGGCGCTGGAGAGCCTTTCGCGCATGGGCGTGATAGCGCGCGGCATTTACGGCGAAGGCACCTGCGTCCTGGGGGATTATTACCAGATCTCCAATGCCGCCTGCCTGGGCCGCACCGAAGAGGAATTCCGCGTCAACATGGACCGCGTGATACGCAATCTTATCCGCCAGGAGATAGCCGCCAGGGAAACGTTGCTCAAAGGGCACGCGAAGCTCCACACCGAGGACGCCGTGTTCCGGGCGCTGGGCGTGCTGCGGCACGCGCGCACGCTCTCCTACGGGGAATTCATGCGCAATATCTCCCTGGCCCGCATGGGCGCCGCCATGGGCTGGGAGATGGGGCTGGATTTCAGCACGTTCAACCAGGTTACGCTCCTTATGCAGCCGGCGCATATCCAGGCCGCCGCCGGCCGCGCCCTGTCCCCCGAGGAGCGCGACGTCTTCCGGGCCGACAGCCTCCGCAAAAAACTTCTCTAGGCACTTCCCTCCCGGCCCTTGACAACGGCCGTAAATCTGCTAAAAAATAAGGTAGATGAAGAACAGCAGGGCTATATTCGCTCTTGCCGTGGCTTTAGCCGCGCTTTTAGCCGGGCCAGTTCCGGCCTTGGCCGCGAAAGGCGATTCCACGGTGATGCTGCAGGGGTTCCATTGGACCTCGTGGAAGTCCGCGCCCTGGTGGGGGCAGATAAAGGCCAAGGCGCCCGAGATTTCAGCCGCGGGGATAGACCTGGTCTGGCTGCCGCCGCCGTCTGATTCCTCAGCCCCGGAAGGCTACATGCCGCGCAGGCTTTCCGTGCTCGATTCGGCCTACGGCACCGAGGCGCAGCTGGCGGAGGCCGTGAGGGCGCTGCATTCCCGGGGGGTACGCGCTATCGGCGATGTGGTGGTCAACCACCGCGTAGGCACCAAAGACTGGGCCGATTTCACCGAGCCCGCCTGGGAAGTGGATTCCGTCTGTTCCGACGACGAATGGGGCAAGGGCAAGGGCGCCCGCGACACGGGGAAGGGCTTCCACGCCGCCCGGGATATCGACCACACCAAGCTTTACGTCCGGAACTCCGTAAAATCCTGGCTTAACGGCCTCAAGGACGCCGTCGGCTTCGACGGCTGGCGCTACGATTACGCGCGCGGCTTCACGCCGGGCTATATGCTGGAGTACAACAGGGCCAGCGGCGCGTCGTTCTCCGTGGCGGAGCTCTGGGACGACCTGGAGATCGGCAATACCGACGGGCACCGGCAGGCCTCGTGCGACTGGATGGACGCGGTGGGCGGGGAGATCAAGGTTTTCGATTTCACGACGAAGGGGATACTGCAGACGGCGATGAAGAACGGGGAGTACTGGCGCCTGGCCGACAAGAACGGCCAGCCTTCCGGGCTGCTGGGCTGGTGGCCGGCGAACGCTGTGACCTTTATCGAGAACCACGACACGGGCTCGAGCCCGGGTTCGGGGCTGAAGGCGGACGCCTGGCCTTTCCCGTCGGACAAGGTGCTGGGCGGGTACGCCT
>Ga0154587_193_pt1 | contig 20581 bp, 18 predicted proteins | sample RifGroF2_FD_116016 | JGI IMG/M metagenome (GOLD analysis project Ga0154587, IMG submission 116016) | Elusimicrobia bacterium GWF2_62_30 | reverse complement strand
TTTATCCCAGTTGGACGCTACGGAAAGCCTCATGGCCGCCCCCCCGCCCGCCCGGGTTTCGCGGCCCGGCGCGCCGGCTTCCCGCCGGCGATAAAGTCGTCCAGCTTTCCGTCCAGCTTGCTTAAATTCCTTTTCGCGGCCGCCGGGTCCAGCCTGAAGGCTCTCTTTGCCGTCTTTTTGCAGTAGCCGCATTTTCCGCAGTCGGTAACGCGGCAGTCGGTGCGCCTGAAAAAATCCAGGAACCCGTCCAGCGCCCCGTTATCCAGGTATTGTTCCTTGAGGTAAAGGGCGCCCCGCAGCTCCCACAGCTTGAGCGCCTGCGCGTAATTCATGCCGCGCAGGCATTTCAGATGCACCGGGAATTGCCGGCCGGGATCGGTCTTGGCGTTGAGGATGTCCAGCAGGTTCCCGGAGTATTTTCGCGCGGCGTAGGCGCGGGCCGTCTTCGTCAGGGTGGCGGTCGTATCGTACCTTTCTATCAGTTTGAAGTGGTCCAGCCCCAGTTCCTCGTACACGTGCAGGTCCTCCGGGCGTATCCACCGCGATTTGATTATCTCCTCGGCGCGCAGGAGCCTGGCCCGGGTGCAGTTCATAACGCAGTAGTCGAGATGGAACTTTTCCGCCCCCTCCCCGGAACACGAGCTGTGACTTATCACATTGGCGTGGTACAGCTGGAAAGGGCAGCCGTAGAGACAGGTCATATTGGCGATGAGCTGTATGTCGCATTTGACGCTTTTGCGCAGCGCCCCCAGGAATTTGAAGTCGCGGTTGACATGCTCCGGGAGGACGATGGAGTCGGCCCCGAGGTCCTCGTAAAACCTGGCGATCTGCAGGTTGTTGACGTTGGCCAGCGCGGAAACTACGACCTTGAGCCCGGGGTAATTGCGCTTCAGCGCCTGCAGCAGCCACGGGGCCGCCACCGTCACGTAGTCCACGCCCAGGCCGGCGACCCATTCCAGGTACTTGTCTATCTCCCGGCGGGAGGAGGCGACGTATTCCCTGTTCCCGGTGCAGACGGGATTTAGCAGGTAGTTGAACTTTATTTTCCGCCTGCGGGCCTCGCGGACGTAGGCCCGGACTTCCTCTCGGGTAGGCTCCGGCAGCAGGTAGGAGGCCCTGCCGCCGCCCAGGACGTCGCTGCCCAGCTTGGCGAAGACGCTGTGCACCGGCAGGCCTTTCAGGTTGGCCAGCAGCGCCTTGTCCCAGTTGGCGGCCACGGATAATTTCATCGGTCCTCGCTCGCTCCCGGCGCTACCGCTTCTTCGCGGCAGGCGCGCGCGTCCCGGCTTTGACGCCGTGCCGCTTTTCCCAGAAGTCCTCGAAGGGCTGGTAGTTCCGCTGCACCCACGGCCGGTGCGTCACGAAGTTCCAGCCCATCTTGAGGAACATCTTGTAGTAGGTCCGGAAGTGGAACTTGCTGGAAAAAAAGAAGTTGCCCAGCGCCTTCATGTTGAAGATCAGCGCCTTGCCCACCACGTTCTTGTAATAAACGTCTGCCTCGGCGGCCGAAAACTCGGCGGTGCGGGTCACGCAGTCCAGCATGTTGTAATGCGCCAGGTCGCGCACCTCTATGGCGCCGAGCTTCTCGCATTCCTCGTAATACGGCGTGCCCGGCCACGGGGAGACGGCGTTCGGCCCCATGATATCGCAGTTCTTCACTATAAAATCCACCGTCTTGTGCAGGCCGGCCTTCGTGTCCCACGGCGCGCCCCACATCACCATGCCCATCAGTATCAGGTTATGGGATTTGGCGAGCGCCACCGCCTTTTTCACCGTCTCCTGCGTCTGCGGCTTGTTGAGGTGCTTGAGCACTCCGGGCTCGAATGATTCTATCCCCAGCATCACCTGGTAGACCCCGACGTCCTTGAGGTCCTTGAGAAGCGCCTCGTTCTTGATGAAGTTGGCGCAGGTGGTCTGTATCCACATCCTGACCTCGGGACGCCTTTTCTTCATCAGCGCGATGAACGCCTTCGTCCTTTCCGGGTCCTGCAGGAAGTCGTCGTCGCCTATGTACAGGATCTTTTTGCCGTATTTTTTACTGAGGACTTCGAGGGTGTCCACCATGTACTTCGCGCCGTGACCGCGCCAGCGGTGCTGCCACTGCACCGCCTCGGAGCAGAACCGGCAGCTGCCCACGCAGCCCCTCGCGAAGGTTACCGCGTACCCCACGTGGTTGCCCAGCGAAGCCAGCGAATAACGTTCCATCGGGAACAGGTCGAACGCGGGCGGGGGCAGCTCGTCAAGGTCCGTCATGAACGGCCGGGGGGCGTTCTTCACCGGCTTGCCGTCCTTCATCCAGGCCAGGCCGAGTATTTTCGAGAAGTCGGTTTTCTTCTCTTTCAGGGCCCTCAGAAGCTCCATCATCGTAAGTTCGCCCTCTCCCACCACCACGAAATCCGCGACCCCGTTCTTCAGCGCGTCTTCCCAGTAGACCGAAGCGATATAGCCGCCGGTTATCACCGCGGCGTCCGGCAGTATTTCCCGGACCAGCTTCGAAGCGTTGATAGTGTCGGGCCAGAACATCGTTATCGCGCCCGTTATCGCCACCACGTCGGGTCGCTCTTTTTCCAGGTATATCGCCGTGCTGTCCCACGGGTCTTTAGGCTCCATGGACGCGTCGAAGACCTGCACGTCGAATTCTTTGCGCGCCACGGCGGCGAGGTAGACGAGGGCCGGGGAGGCCGTCAGGCCCCTGAAGAATTCCCAGCTTTTATGGAGAGGGTCAAGAAATAGCAGTTTCATAGATCTCCTTTACTATATCGGGCGCCATCGCCCCGCCGCTCAAAAAGGCCGGCCGTTGCGGCCCGCGGGCGTCTTACAGCCCGATCCCCCTGACGGCTATTTCCGCCCTGTCCTCTATGCCCGCGTCCGAGAAGGTCTCTTCCTCCACCGAGTCCAGTTCCAGGGCCGTTCCCGCCAGGGTTTCGCGCATCACCAGGGGGAAGACCATAACGGAGAGGAGCGCGTCCACCATGAACGGGATGGAATGCCGCCTGACCGAGCTGGCGGGGCGGCACTCCGCGGCCAGCAGCGCCACCACCTTTACGTACTCGGTAAAATTCACGTCCGAGAACCGGGCCAGGGCGTTCTTCCCCGGCCCCCCTCCCGCCAGCTGCGGCTGAGACAACTTCCTCGTCTTCCGGGAAAACTTCCCTACCGCGATCAGGGCGTTCTTGAGCCTTTGGCGCGGCGTGCCGCCGGCTATCGCCCCGGGGTGGTACTTCTTTATGAATTCCGCGGACATTTTCCTTACAACGGTCCTGAAGAGCTCCTCTTCGGCGCCGGAGCCCGGGCGGAGCGCGCCGGCCCCCCGCACGGTAACGGCGGCAGCCCCCTTCTCTTTCAGGGTCCCGCGGCCGGCGGCCCCGCGCTTTTTGCCGGTTACCGGCTTTGGTCTCGCCATCCCGCCTCCCTGCGTCCCGCCGTGCAATTTTTTGTGCCCCGCCCGCCGTACGCGGCCAGCAGCGCGGCGTGCGCGGCCCGAATGAACGGCCCCGCGCCGGGGGTTACATAGCTGCGCATCATGTCCAGTTCGAAATCGTCCAGGAACCAGTCGCTGCCGCCGGTAAAGCGCTTGAGCGTCCTGAGGCCGAACGCGCGCGCTTCGGGCGCCATGCCGTCCCAGATCTTCAGGAACGCCCCGGACAGCGAACCGCCGCAGGAAGCCGCGGCGACGGCCCGGTACATCCTGCGCGACCGCGCGGTGGACATCCAGACCGTGGAGAAAAGTATCATCAGGGATTCTTTTTTTATTTCCCCGGCCGTGCATTCCCTGGTGGAAACGATGTTATATGGCGGGGTCCGCCTGCATTTTATCCCCAGCTCCGCGGCGTTCTCGCGCATCTGCGTGCCGTAAAGCGGCTGGGTGTGGAAGAAGAGCCTGTAGGCTACCGGCTGCCGCCAGGCCCAGTCGAAGGTCTCGCAGAAATCCCGGAACGTCTCCCCGGGCGCCGCGTGCATGAGCTGCATCGTTATCCTGGTCTTCGGCGCGACGCGGTGCATCAGGGCCAGTTTTTCTTCCACCAGGCTTTTCGGGTAGCTGCGGCCGAGTATCTTCTGCACGGCGGGGATAATGCTGTTGACGCCGACGTTCATCTCGAAATTCGCGTTATTCCAGGCGCGCATCAGCTCCTCGCGCCAGTGGTTCAGGTTGGTCTGGAAGATGATATAGCAGCCGCCCGGGCCCGCGGCGGCATGGAAGAGCGGGGCCAGCTTCATCGCCCGCCCGTGATTGAGGAACGTGTCGGAATCCGCCACGAAGATAAAGGAGGACGGCGTATTTTTAACGATGCTCCGCAGGTCCGACTCGATCCGCTTGTACGAGAAGTAGCGCAGCCGCTTGGCGCCCAGCTCCGTCCACACGCAGTAGGTGCACTTGTTGGGGCAGCCGCGCATGGTCTCGTAGGGGTAGAACCGCTTGCTCCCGGCGCGAACGCCCAGCGAAACGGCCGCATCCCTGAACGGCGAAGGGATGGCGTCAAGAGCGGGCATGACCGGCCTGGCCGGGCCTTCATGCACTCTTTTTCCGGAACGCACCATGACCCCGGGCGTGCCTTTCCAGTCCCGCCCGGACGCGTAGCGGGCGAGCAGGTCGGTGAAGGCCGCTTCCCCTTCACCGGAGACCAGCGCGTCGGCGCCGCACTTTTCCAGCAGATCGGCTTTGCGCCCGGTCGCCTCGGGGCCGCCCAGGATTATACGCGTGCGGGGATATTTAGCTTTAAGGCGGCGGCACAACTCCTCCACTTTGCGCGAGTTCCACAGGTAGCAGGAAAAAGCCACGATGTCCGGCCGCCAGGCGGCCGCGAACTTAAGGGCCAGCCCGGCGTTGAAACTAAGGAGGTTGAGCGTCCGTATCTCGCATTTTCCGCGCAGTTCGGCGTCGGCGTAGTTCTTGAGATAGCCTACGGCCAGCGAGAGAGCGCGCGGGTTGCTGTAGAGGTAGCGCGAGATCCCGATGAGCAGCACCCGGGGAGGGCCGCCCGCGGCCTCGGTTTTTCTTTGCCTGGAAAAACTCATGCAACCATTCTAGCAGAAATAGCGCCCGGGGTCCGCGCCCATGGCACGCCTCAGCGCAACGCTTCCCTTGATACTGCGCAGCGCGAGTCCCAGACGCGAGGACAACCCGCGGTTCCAGCTGGAGGCCCCCCGGGCCCTTTCGCGCAGCCGCATAGGCACGCGCAGGACCCTGAACCCGGACCTTGCGGCCGCGACGCAGGCGTAAAGGTCCAGCAGGAAATCGCGCGGCGCCGCGGCCCAGTGCTCCAGCAGCGAGCGGTGAAAAAGAGTGGGCTGGGCGTTTATATCGCGCAGCCCGGTGCCGAAGAGCAGCGACTCGTAGAGCGACATCCCCGCCGTAAAAAAAGTGTCCGCAAAAGTCCTTGAGCTGCGCAGCCCTTTCAGGAACAAGCGCCCCCCGCCGGCGGAGCGCAGGCTTTCGACAGCCGCAAGTATTTCCGCCGGGATATACTGCAGGTCCCCGTGCGCCCAGCCCGCGTAAAGGCCGCGCGCGGCCTCCAGCCCGCGGCTTATGCCGTAGCCGTAGCCCTGGTTTACCGGCACCGTGACCGCACGCGCGAAGGGGAACCGCGGCAGGAGCCGGCGGAGCTGCTCCGCCGTACCGTCGGAGGAGCCGTTGTCCACCAGGATAAGCTCGAAGTCCGCGGCCGGGCGGGCGGCGGCGAATTCTTCGAGCAAAGCGGCCAGGTTGCCCGCCTCGTTATAGCAGGGGATCACCAGCGAACAGAAAACGCCGCCGTCAGTCTCCCGCGTCATTTGAAGCCAGCCTTTCCACGTCTTCCGGGGTGCCGAGCGGGGTTATGGAGCGCGCCTCGTCCAGGACGAATTTGCGCCCCGCGGCTATGAGCTTGTTGTAAAGCGGCGCCACGTAAAGCTCCCCGGCCGCGCCGGAGGAGACGGCGTCCGAAGCGATGGAGAAGAAATCGGAAGCCCGCGTGTAATGGTAGAGCCCGGTAAGGGCGTTCTCCGAGATCTGCACCTTCTCCGCCACTTCTTCGACGAGGCCGCCGGGGCCGGTGCGGGCGAAGCTCCATTTGGGGTCCTTCGCGCAAAGCCTGAACGAGCCCAGCACGCCGTCTTTTTTTTCTTTGGAAACGAGTTTTTCCAGGAGGGTGTCCGACGAGAACTTCGTATCGATGTTGTAGATAGCCAGCTCCGAGTCCGGCGGCACCGCGTCCTTCGCCTTCAGCACGGTCTCCGCCTGGCCGCGGGTGGGGGCTTCGAGCAGGATTATCTCCAGCTCGGGGCTGAAGGCCGAGCCCCCGCAGACGGCGTCCAGTTCGGCGGTTATGAAATCCTCCAGGCCGTAACGCTCCTGGTGGTCTTTCAGCGCGATGAAGATAAGTTTGCGGGCCGGCTCCAGCGGCAGGCTGCGCAGGGAGTGCGCGAACAGCGTCGCGCCGGCGGCGCGGATCATGTATTTGGGCTGCGTGTAGCCGGCCCGGGAAAACCTCGTTCCCAGGCCGGCCATCGCGACGGCGTAAACCAGATTCTTTTGCATCCTAGCTCCGCGCCGGGAAAGGCTCTACATCTTTTCGGCCACCAGCGCCGCCAGCTGGCTGCGCTCGGTCTTGGTGAACGAAATGTGCCCGTAGATCTTCTCGCCGCGCATCCGGTCCACTATGTAAGTGAGGCCGTTGGAGGCGATGTCCAGGTACGGGTTGTCTATCTGGTACGGGTCGCCCGTCACCACCACCTTGGTGCCCTCGCCGGCGCGCGACAGGATGGTCTTTATCTCGTGCGGCGTCAGGTTCTGCGCGTCGTCCACGATCATGTACTGCTTCGGGAGCGAGCGGCCGCGGATATGGGTCACCGAGGCTATCTCTATCTTCTCGTTCTGCAGCAGGTATTCGAACTTCTCCATCGCGCTTTCCTGGTGGCGCTTGTCCATGATGAACTCTAAATTGTCGTAGATGGCGCCCATCCAGGTGGAAAGCTTCTCTTCCTTGGTGCCGGGGATGAAGCCGATGTCCTTGCCGACGGGGACTATCGGGCGGCAGATGATCAGCTTGCGGTAGGTGTTCTCTTCCACGGACTTCTGCAGGCCGCAGACCAGGGTGATCAGGGTCTTGCCGGTGCCGGCCGCGCCCAGCAGCGTGACGAGCTTCACGTTGTCGTCCATCAGCAGGTCCATCGCGCAGCGCTGCTCTTTATTGAGCGGCCGTATGCCCCAGGGAGCGGGCTCGGGGTTGAGGGCGCGGATCTTCGTCGCGTCGGACGGGTCCACCCGGCCGATAGCGGATTTCTTGGGGTCGTCCTCGGAGCGCAGCACCACGAACTCGTTGGGGGACAGGTCCTTGGCGGGGCTGGTGATCACGTGGTCCTTGTAGAACTTGTCGATGGTCTCGGAGCTTACCGTCTCGGTGACCATGCCGGAATAAAGCTCGTCGACATTGACCTTGCCGGCCTCGTAGTCCTCCGCCACCAGGCCGACCGCCTCGGCCTTGATGCGCAGGTTGATGTCCTTGGTGACCAGCACGGTGTTCTGTTTCTTCTGCACGTGCCAGAAAGCGTTGTTGAGGATGCGGTTATCCATCTCCACCAGCTTGAATTCCTTGGGCAGCACCTGCTCGCGGTCCAGCTCCACGATAAGGGTGCCGCCCTTATCGGTCTTCACCCCGGTGTTCAGCTTGCCGTTGGTGCGGTAGGAGTCGAGCTTGCGCGAAACGATGCGGGCGCTGCGGCCGCGCTCGTCGCCGGCGTTCTTGAAAGTGTCCAGCTCCTCTATCACCGAGATGGGGATGATGACGGTATTGTCTTCGAATTTAGTGAAGGAAAGCGGGTCGTGTATAAGAACGTTGGTGTCCAGGATGTATATTTTCTTCATGTTTTTCCTCCCATACTGCCGCTGCGCGCGGTATTTTCACGCACGGCTATTTTAGCATAAAGCTCCGCGGATATCTGCCCGGCCCGTCAAAATTGGTAGAATATACCCGTATATCTGTATTATTGTTTTATTTAAGGACGCGAATGAAAACCCTTCTCAGCTTTGCCGCCCCTCTTTTTCTCTGCTTGGCCCTGTCGCTGCCGGCCGCGGCGCAAACCTCCACCGCGGCTGCGGCCGCGGTCCAGGACCCGGCGCCCGCGGACACGGCCGCCCCCTCCGCCGCTCCCGCCGGGGCCCAACCCGCCTCCGCCATCCTGTCGCTGCCCGGCATGACTCCGGAAGCGGCGGTCCGCGAAACCTCCCGGGGCCCGTGGGAAGTGGCGGAGACCGCCGTAAAAGGCAGCGTCAACATCAAGCCCAAGGTGATACTGAAGACCGGCAAAGCGAAGAAAGGCAGCGTCTACATGGACAGCTTCGTAAGCCAGGACATCGAGGCCATCATGGGCCTGGGCAGCCTCGAAAAAGTTTCCGTGGACATCGAGGAGCTGGACGGGAAAGCGGTCTCGAAGAAGCTCGCGGCGGTCGTCAGCTCCACGCGGCCGGTGCGCGTCACCTACCTGATAACGGAAAAGCCCGCCGTCAAAACGATAACGGTAAAAGGCGCCAAGGGCATTTCCAAGAACGGCGTCAAAGACGAGATGTCGCTGAAGGAAAAGGATTTCTTCGACGAGCTGAAGATCCGCGAGGACCTGGTGAAGATCACCGACAAGTACAACGAGAAGGGCTTCATCGACGCGAAGGCCGATTACGAGGTGCGCTACGATACGGCCGCCTCGCTCTGCCATATCACCATCAACGTGACCGAGGGCAAAAAAGCCAAGATCTACGCCGTGGAGTTCGACGGCCTGAAGGCTTTCAAGAAGAAAAAGCTCACCGGCGAGATGAAGAACGCCCCCAAGAAGATCTACGCCCCCAAGGAGCTGGACTCCGACCTGAAGGCCCTGGAGACGTATTACACCAACAACGGCTACGCCGATTTCAAGGTGACCGGCTCCTCCGTGTCCTTTAACGAGGACCGCTCCAGCGTGACGCTGCGCGTGACCATTTCCGAAGGTGTCATCCAGCGCTTCGGCGCCACGTTCTTCTCGGGCAACACCGTCTACCTGCCCAGCGAGTTCGCCCCCGACATAGCCTACCGCCGCGGCAAGCTCTACAAGCAGGAGACCTTCGACGACACGCTGCGCTCCATCCAGGACCGCTACGCCGACAAGGGCTACCTCAAGGCCTCCATCGTCCCCGAGAAGGTCCTCAACGAGAAGACGCGGCAGACCGACATCACCTTCATAATCACGGAGAACACCCAGATCTTCGTGGACCACGTGGACGTGGAAGGCAACAAGGCCACCAAGAACTACGTGCTGCGCCGCGAAATAACGCAGAAAGAGGGCGAGGTCTTCAGCTCCTCCAAGGTGCGCCGCAGCCAGGAGAAGATCTTCAACCTGGGCTTCATCGACGACGTGGCGCCCGTCATCACCCCCACGTCCGATCCCGACAAGGTGGACCTGGTGTTCGACGTGAGCGAGGGCAAGCCCGGCATGCTCACCGCGGGCGCCGGCATCTCCTCCACGGACGGCCTCGTCGGCACGGTCTCCCTGTCGCACATGAACATGTTCGGCCGGGCGCACAAGCTCTCCCTGTCCTGGAACTTCGGCAAGAAGGTGCAGGACTATTACCTGAGCTGGTCCACGCCGTGGATAGGCAACCACCCCACCACGCTGGGCGGCGATATCTTCAACACCCGCCATTACAAGCCGTACCGCAGCACGCTGTCGGCCTACACCGAGCGCCGCGCGGGCGGCAAGATCACCGTGGCGCCGCGCTTTTCCGACGACAAGTACCACCTGACCACGTCCTACACCTACGAGAAGATCCGCATCTACGAGATAGACCAGGTCTACGCCGGCGAGCTGAGCCCCGGCACCAGCGTGACCTCGTCCATCTACGCGGAGTTCGCGCGCGACACGCGCGACAACGTCTGGGACCCGACCCGCGGCTGCCGCACCTCGCTGGGCGTGGAGTTCACCGGCGGGCCGCTGCTGGGCGACGTTAATTTCTACAAACCCACGTTCTCGCACAGCTACAACCTGAAGCTCTTCAGCATAGACGACTACCCCATCGTGCTGGCCGTAGGCAACCGGCTGGGCTTCGTCAGCCACTTCGGCGACACCAAGCGGGTCCCGGTCTACGAGCGCTACTTCCTGGGCGGCGCGGAGACCGTGCGCGGCTACTCCAACAACGGGCAGGTGGGGCCCCTGAGCGGCGGCACGGTCTACGACGTGCTCAACGTAGAGCTAAAGATCCCGCTGGCGCGCGAGCGGCGCAGGACCATCGTGCAGTGGGCCTTCTTCTTCGACATCGGCAACTCGTGGAAGCACTTCGACACCGTCTCGGCCCGCATCGGGTCGCGCACCTCGGACCTGAAGACCGGCGCCGGCTTCGGCATAAGGTTCACCACGCCGGCCTTCCCGATACGCCTCGACTGGGGCTACGGGTTCAACCATAAGTCCGGCGAACAGCGCTCGGATATCTACTTCACGCTGGGCAACCTGTTCTAAAGCGACGGAGGATCCATGAAAAAGCTATTTCTTCCCCTTCTGCTGCTGGCGCCGGCGGCCCTGCCCCCGGGAGCCGCGGCGATCGAGCTGCTGCTCGAATCGAATAAAGGCGAGTCGGGCACCATCGGCTACGTCGACATAGACAGGGTCTTCAAGGAATATTCCGGCACCTCGGGCGCGCGCGAAGAGTTCCTGGCCGAGATAAAAAAGAAAGAGGACGCCATAAACGCCAAGAAGACCGGTCTTTTCACCATAAAAGCGGAAATGGCCAAGCTGCGCCAGGAGCGGGAATTCGCCCTCACCCTCCCCTCGCTGATGGAAACGAAGCGCAGCATGACGGAGCCGCCGCCCCCCGCGCCGGTCACGGTTTCCACCTCCACTCCGGCGCAGGTGGAAGCCTCCACCCCGGCCGCGGACGGCCAGCAGCCCCCCGCCGCCCCCGTCGCTCCCGTCGAGCCCCCGCCCGCCGCGCCGGCCCCCGCCGTTTCACAGCTGCCCGGCATGGCCGGCATCGAGATGCCCGGCGTGGGAAAGATCCCCCTCAGCCATTTCAAGTTCTCCGTTTCCACCTCCGTGCCGGAAATAGACGCCGCCCTGAAGAAAAAAGAAGGGGAGCTCAAGGCCAAAGAGGAAGAATTGCGCGCCTTCCAGCGGCAGGCCGAACGCGAACTGCTCGAATACGAAAGCCACAAGAACGAGATCCTGCTGGGCCGCATTTACGTCGCGCTCAAAGAGCTGGCCCAGAAGGAATCCGTCAGCGTGGTGGTGGACAAGCGCAACATCCTCTACGGCCAGAACGCGGTGGACCTCACCGGCAAGCTTCTCGAGAAGCTGGAGGAGAACGCGCTATGAACATGAAAGCCTCCGACCTGGCCAAGCTGGCCCAGGGCGAACTGCGCGGCAATCCCGAGCTGCGCCTCTCCGGCGCCGCTCCCCTCGAAACGGCCGGGCCGGCCGATTTCTCTTTCCTGGCCGACGCCGCCCGCGCCCCCGAGGCCGCGGCCTCTAAGACCGGCTGCCTGCTGGCCCCGGAAGATTCGGCCGAACTGCTTAAAAGTTTTCCCGGCACCGTCATCTTTACGAAGAACCCGAAGTACGCCTTCATGCTGGCGCTGCGCTTCGCGGAAAAAGAGCTGCGCCCGCTGCCCGAACCCGGCCGGCACCCTTCCTCCGAAGTGGCAAGCACGGCCTCCGTCGGCCAGGACGCCTCTGTCGGCCCGTTCGCGGTGGTAGAGGCCGGGGCGGCCATAGGCAGCGGCGCCGTCATCGGCGCGCAGTGCTACGTGGGCCGCAACGCAAAAGTGGGCGCGCGCTCGCGCCTTTATCCCGGGGTGAAGATCATGGACGGCTGCGAGGTGGGCGCCGACGCGATACTGCACGCCGGGGTCGTGATAGGCGCGGACGGCTACGGCTACATCTCGCCCAAAGGCCGGCACGAGAAGATCCCGCAGCTGGGCCGGGTCATCGTCGAGGACGAGGTGGAGATCGGGGCCAACTGCACCATAGACCGCGCCGCGCTGGACACCACGGTGATAGGCGGCGGGACAAAGATAGACAACCTGGTGCACGTAGCCCACAACGTCAAGATCGGCAAGCGCTGCCTCATCATGGCGCAGGCCGGCATAGCGGGCTCCACCGTTATCGGCGACAACGTGATCATAGCCGGGCAGGCCGCCCTCTCCGACCACATAACCATCGGCGACAATACCGTGGTGATGGGCAAAACGGGCGTAATGAGCAGCCTGGGCCCGAACCAGATAGTTTTCGGCCACCTGGCGCGGCCGCGCCTGGAAGCCATGAAGATAGAGGCGCTGCTCGGCAAGCTGCCGGAGATGCACAAGGCGCTGCGCAGGGTGCTCAAACACCTCGGCCTGGAGAAGCGCTGACCCAGCGGCGTTAAGGCCGTAACAAATGTTCCGAACAACGATAAGAGCCCGGGCGGTACTCGAGGGGATCGGCCTTCATAAAGGAAGGCCTTCCCGCGTGGTCTTCCTGCCCGCCGCCGGGCCTACCGGGCTGCGCTTTACCGCCCCGGGCGGCGTCCCGGTGCCCGCGCGCCTGCAGTCCGTGGCGGGCACGGCCCGCGGCACCAATATCGACCTGGGCGGCACCATCCTTTACACCGTGGAGCACCTGCTGAGCGCCGCCGCCGGGCTCGGCATCGACGACCTGGACATGGAGATCTCGGGAGAGGAACCGCCGGCCGCGGACGGTTCGGCCCTGCCTTTCGCCGAGGCCCTGCTGAAGGCGGGCATAACCGGCAAGCCCGGTCAGGAGCGCCCCGCCGCGGCCGTCATTCCCGCGTTCGAATTTGTAAAAGGCGAAACCCGCTACCGCGTGGAGCCGCGCCCGGGCCCCCTCTCGGTAAAGCTCGTCTACGATTACCCGCACAAGCTGGTGGGCCGGCAGGAGATAGACCTGGAGCTGTCGCCGGAAGTCTACCTGAGGGAAGTGGCCCCGGCGCGCACCTTCGGCTTCAGCCACGAACTGGAAGCGCTCAAGGCGGCGGGGCTGGCCCTGGGCGGCTCCCTCGATAACGCCATCGTCATCAACGAAACGGAGATCCTGGCCAAGGACGGCCTGCGCTTTCCCGACGAATTCGTCCGGCACAAGCTGCTGGACCTGGTAGGCGACCTGGCGCTCGCCGGCCTCCCGCTGCGCGGGCTGAGAGTAGAGGCCGAGCGCTCCGGCCACGCCGGCAATGTCAATTTTGCTAAACTATTATCGGAAAAGGCACAAAAACAATGACGGAAAACAAGCCCCGCAGCTACAAGCCCGTGCGTACCATCCCCTGCGAGGAGATCCTCAAGATCATCCCGCACCGCTACCCTTTCATGATGGTGGACCGCGTCGAAGTGGTGGAGGAAGGCAAGTACTGCGTCGGCGTCAAATGCGTCAGCGCCAACGAGCTTTATTTCCACGGCCACTTCCCGGAGAAACCCATAATGCCGGGCGTGCTCATGCTGGAAGGCATGGCCCAGACCGCGGCGGCCATGATGATGGACCTCCCCGAGACCAAGGGGCGCCTGGGCTTTTTCGCCGGCATCAGCCGCGCCAAGTTCCGCCGCCAGGTAGTGCCCGGCGACGTGCTCAAAATGCACGTGGAGATAGTCCGCCTCAAGAGCCGCCTCGGCAAGATCCGGGCCGAAGCCTGGGTGGGCGACGAGTCCGCGGCCGAAGCCGAACTGACTTTCGCGATAGGATAGCTGTAAATATTTTCGGAGGAAGCTATGGCAACCAAGATACATCCCACGGCGGTAGTAGACCCTAAAGCGCAGCTGGACGAGAACGTGGAGATAGGCCCGTTCAACGTGATAGGCGAGGACGTGCAGATCGGCGCCGGCACCAAGGTCGGCCCCCACTGCATAATCGAATTTTCCACCATCGGCAAGAACAACCTGTTCACCGGCGCGGCCTACGTGGGCATGCCGCCGCAGGACTGGTCCTACCACGGCGAGCACACCCGCTTCACCATGGGCGACAATAACGTCATCCGCGAGAACGTCACGCTGCACCGCGGCTCCCACGCCACCAACCTTACCTCGATGGGTTCCAACTGCATGCTGATGGCCAACTCCCACCTGGGCCACGACTGCCGCGTGGGCAACAACGTCATCCTGGTCAACTCGGCCGCTCCCGCCGGCCACGTGCAGATCGGCGACCGCGCCACCATCTCCGGGCTCTCGGGCATCCACCAGTTCACCCGCATCGGCCAGTACGCCATGGTCTCCGGCGGCGGCATGGTCAACCAGGACATCATCCCCTACGTGATAGCGCAGGGCGACCGCGCCCGCCCGGTGACGCTCAATATCGTCGGCCTGCGCCGCAACGGCTTCAAGCCCGACCAGATCAAGGCCATCAAGCACGTTTTCAAGACGCTGTTCTTCAAAGGGCTGCTGCTCAAGGACGCCATCGCCCGCCTGCGCGCGGAGAACCTGCCGCAGGAAGCCGCGCTGATCCTGGACTTCGTGGAAGCCTCCAAGCGCGGGGTGGCCCGCCCGCGCCGCAACGCGCGCGACCTGGAAGCGGCCGTCAATGACTGAGAAAATTGGTCTCATCGCCGGAGCGGGCAGCTTCCCGCTCCTTTTCGCGGCCGAAGCGAAAAAAGCCGGCCGCGAAGTTTTTGTCGTGGGCCTTAAAGATATCACCCCTAAAGAGATCGAGCAGTACGCCGCCGAGACGCGCTATTTCCGCCTCGGGCAGGTCAGCGCCCCCATCGAGTTCCTCAAAGAGCGCGGCGTGAATAAGATCCTGATGGCCGGCTCGGTGCCGCACGTCTCCATCTTCGGCGGGATCATGCCCGACCTGCGCGCCGCCAAGCTGATGTTCCGCCTTAAGGACAAGAAAGCCAACGCGCTCCTCGGGGCCGTGGCCGACGAACTGGCCTCCGACGGGATAGAGCTGGTCAGCTCGGCCACGATGCTGGAGCACCTGCTGTTGAAGCCGGGCCTGCTGGCCGGTAAAAAACTTTCCGGCGACGAGCTGCGCTGCGCCGCGTTCGGCTGGAAGGCGGCCAAGACGCTGGCCGCCCTCGATATCGGCCTTACCGTGGTGCTGCGCGAGCGCGTGGTGGTGGCGGCCGAGGCGCAGGAAGGCACCGACGCCTGCATCAAGCGCGCGGGCGACGTCCTGCGCCAGATGCGCGAACGCGGCTCCAAGGGCTCCGGCCTGATGGTGGTTAAAGTGGCCCGCCCCGACCAGGATATGCGCTTCGACCTGCCGGTGGCCGGCGCGCCCACGCTCTACAATATGAAAGAGGCCGGCGCGGAGATCCTGGTGCTGCAGGCCGGCAAGACGCTGATACTCGGCATGGAAGAGTTCCTGGCCGCGGCCAAAAAAACCGGCATCACCGTTTTCGGCGCCGAAAGCGAAGATTCTTTCAAATGAACGAGTCGTTCTACGAAAGGTCCGTCCCTCACTTCATACTCCCCTGGCTGGCCTGGGCTTACATCCAGCTGCTGGGGCTTACCACAAAAATCTCAATTAAGGGCAACGCGTGCTATCCCGGCGCGGCGGTCTACTCCGTCTGGCACCGCCAGGAAGTCTGGATGATCTACCTCAACCAGGGGCGCAACGTCTGCGGCCTGGTGAGCAAGAGCAAAGACGGAGAATACATGGCCCGCATCCTGCGGCGCTTCGGCTTTTCCGTCATCCGCGGCTCCACCACCTCCGGCGGGTTCATGTCGCTGCGCGCGTTGATCAAAGCCGCGCGCGGCGGCTATTCCATAGCCATAACCCCCGACGGCCCGCGCGGGCCCATGTGCAAGGTGCAGCCCGGCAGCATCTACCTGGCCCGGACGGCCGGCGTGCCGATAGTGCCCGCCGCCTGCGCCATGTCCAGGAAAAAAATATTCAACAGCTGGGACAAGTACCAGTTCCCGCTGCCGTTCGGCAGGATGCAGGCCGTCTACGGAGAACCCCTCTTCGTCGCGGAGACCGACGACGTGCAGGCCAAGGCCGAGGAACTCGAGAACGTATTGAACTCGCTCACCGCCGAAGCCGAGCGCCTCCTGGCCGCGGGTACCTGACCCGCCTGCGCATGAGCCCGCGGCGACGCGCTGCGCTTCGAGCCCGGCGGGTGCATAGCCGTCCTGCGCGGGAGCAGCCCGAAGCGAAGCTAAAGTACAAGCATCTCCTTATAGGCTTTTTCGGCCCGGTCGATGGCTTGGGGCCCGGGCAAAATACCCGCTGCCGCGCGTAGTTCTGCGTACTGCTCAAGGCAGGCGGCAATTTGTACAATTTAAGCGCAGGTTTTACCTTTATGAAAAAGCTCCTGTTGGCCGTCTTCCCCTCCGGCGCGCTGCTCCTGGCAGGCCTCTGGGCTTATAATTCGCTTAATTCGGCCATGGGCAGCCTGTTCGCCGACCGGGCAGGGCTGCTCCTGGCTTTCGGCCGGCTGGCCGGAATAGCCGGCGGGCTGGGCGTGATGGCCCAACTGCTCCTGGTTTCGCGCGCCAAATGGGTGGAACCGCTGTTCGGCCTGGACCGCCTCACCAGGTATCACCACCTGTGCGGCCTGGTCATCCCGCTGGCGCTGCTGGCGCACCCGCCGCTGATAGTCTTGTACCACGCCGAGCTGACCGACAGCGCTTTCCTCTCCCAGTACCTGGCCATGCTCAAGTGGGACTACGTCCCGGCCGCGGCGGCCGGCGGGGCGCTGCTCCTGGCCGCGGTCTTCCTTTCCCTGCCTTTCGCGCGCCGCCGGCTGAGCTATGAACGCTGGCACACCGCGCACCTGGGCGCCTACCTGGGCCTGGCGCTGACCCTCGGGCACCAGATAAACCTCGGCGGCGACCTCGCCGCCTCCGTCCTTTTCTCCCGGGCCTGGTTCGCGCTGTTGGCCTTCGCCGGGCTTAACCTGGCCTGGTACCGCTTTTTGAAACCCCTGTGGCTTTATAAAAGGCACGCCTTTACCGTCGACCGCACGGTAATGGAAACCGGCGACGTGATGTCCGTTTACCTTACGGGGCGGGACCTCGCGGCTTTCGCGGTGGAGCCGGGGCAGTTCGCCCTGCTGCGCTTCTGGGCGCCCGGCTTTAAACTGCAGGCCCACCCGTTCTCGTTCTCGAAACCGGCGGACGGCCGGGAACTCCGCTTCAGCATCAAGAAGTCCGGGGATTTCACGGCCGCGCTGCAGGCCGGGCTTAAAGCCGGCACGCCGGTGCTCATCGACGGGCCGCACGGCGTCTTCACCGCCGCGAAGCTGAGGGCGGACAAGGTGCTGCTGATCGCCGGCGGCATAGGCATCACCCCGCTGCGCGCGCTCGCCGAAAAGCTTTCGGCGGCCGGTACGGACACCGTGCTGCTGTTCTCCAACAGGACGCGCAAAGATATAGCTTTCGCCGCCGAGCTGGACGAGCTCGCGGGAAATGGGAGTTTCAAAGTGGTCAACGTGCTGAGCGAGGACCCCGGCTGGGCAGGCGAGCAGGGCCTGGTGGACGCCGCGGCGCTCAAGCGCCTGGTGCCGGACCTGGCCGGGCGCGACGCCTTTCTCTGCGGGCCGCCGCCGATGATAGAGGCCCTGAAGACCGCCCTGGCCGGCCTCGGGGTAAGCCGGGACAGGGTCCACTACGAATTGTTCTCGCTGTGACGATAATTCCGGAGGATATATGCATTCAATAGCTATAGCGGGTGCGGGACGGATGGGCGGCAATATGGCCCGCCGCCTGCTGGCCAAGGGCATTAAACCGGTGGTCTGGAACCGCACTGCCGAGAAACTCCGGCCGCTTGAAGCCGCCGGCGCCTTGACGGCGGGCACCCTGACGGAGATGGTCGCCAAGATGCAGCCGCCCCGCACCGTCTGGATGATGCTCCCGGCCGGCGAAGCCACCGAAACGCTCTTCCTGGGCCTGCTCACGCTGCTCGCCAAAGGCGACCTGATCATAGACGGCGCCAACGGCAACTGGCACGACGCGCCGCGGCGCGCCCAAAAAGCCGCGGCCGCCGGAATAGATTTTGTGGACGCCGGCGTGTCCGGCGGGATCTGGGGGCTGGCCAACGGCTACTGCGTGATGGCCGGCGGGGAAGCGGCGGCCTTCGCCAAGGCCGAGCCCTTCATTAAGGCCCTCTGCCAGGACGGCGGCTATCTGCATTGCGGCAAGCCGGGCGCGGGCCACTTCGCCAAGATGACGCACAACGGCATCGAATACGCCATGATGGAAGCCTACGGCGAAGGCTTCGAACTGCTCAAAGCCTCTCCTTTCGGGACGATGGACATGGCCGCGGTGGCCGCCATGTGGAACCGCGGCAGCGTGATCCGCTCCTGGCTGCTGGAGCTGGCGCAGAACGCTTTCGACAAGGACCCGAAGCTGGAAAAGGTTTCCGGCGCGGTGGCCGACTCGGGCGAGGGCCGCTGGGCCGTGGAAGAGGCCGTGCGCCTGGGCGTGCCGCTGCCGGCGATCACCGCGGCGCTGTTCAAGCGCTTTACGTCCCGGGACAAGAATAATTTCGGGGACCGCCTTTCGGCCGCGCTGCGCGGCGAGTTCGGCGGGCACGAGGTAAAGACGAAGTAACAGGCTGCGGGAGATCTCTATGACCGAAACTATAGGTTTCTGCCAGGAAACGCGGGCGGAAAGCTGCGGCTTCGTTCTTTTCGGCGCCACCGGGGACCTGGCCGGCAGGAAAATAATACCGGCCCTGTTCGGGCTCTGCGAAAAGAAACTCGCTCCCGAAAAGTTCTATATCGTCATGGCCGCGCGCACCCCGCTGGACCGCGGCGCTTTCGAAAGCCGCCTCTGGGACTGCGTGACAAAAGCCGGCTTTACCCCGTCGCCGGAAAGCTTCAGCGCCTTTATCGCCCGCACGGAATATCTGCGGGCCGACTATGACAGCGAAGATTTTTACCGCGGCCTCGCCGCCCGCCTGGCCGCGCTGGACGCCGGGGCCGGGGCAAAAAAGAAACACCTTTTTTACCTGGCCACGCCTCCGGCGGCCTTCGGGCCTATCGCCGGCAAACTAAAGGCCTGCGGCCTGCTTTCGGACCCGGCCGACTGCTCCTGCTGGTCCAGGCTGATAATCGAGAAGCCGTACGGTTCCAGCCCGGAGAGCGCCGCCGCGCTGGACGCCGGGCTGGAGACCCCCGCCACGGAGTCGCAGGTGTACCGCATCGACCATTTCACGGGTAAGGAAACCGTGCAGAACGTGATGGCCCTGCGCGCAGCCAACCGGGTATTCGACGCCACCTGGAACAACAAATTCATCGACCACGTGCAGCTGACCGTCTTCGAGGAGCTGGGGCTGGAAGGCCGCGCCGGTTTCTTCGAGCACATGGGCCTGGCGCGCGACATGATGAGCCACATCCTGCAGCTGGCCGCGATAGCGGCCATGGACCTCCCGGCCAGCTTCAAGGCCGACGACTTCAAAGCCGAAAAGAAGCGCTTTTTCGAAAGCATCCGCCCGCTGACCCGCGAAGCCGTGACGGAGCGGTCCGTCCGGGCCCGGTATGAAAGCTACGCCTCCGAACCCGGCGTCGCCCCCGGCTCCGCCGTGGAAACCTTCCTCGCTTTCAGCTTTTACGTGGACAACGACCGTTGGCGCGGCGTGCCGTTCTACGTCAGGGCCGGAAAGAAGACGGGCGAAAAGCGCACCTGCATAAAACTGGTCTACAAAAAACCGGACCGCGGTATCTTTAAAGATGTGGACATAGGTTATCCGAACGTTTTTTCCTTCAACATCCAGCCAGACGAGAAGATATCCTTCTCGCTGATCTCCAAGCACCCGGGGCCCAAGCTGTGCTTCACCCCGCGCAGCATGGCCGTGGACTACCGCACCGAAGCCGAAGAGGCCACGGGTTTTCCGACCGATTACGAGCGCCTGCTGATAGAGGCCATGGCCGGAGATCAGACTTTATTCCTCAGCGCGTTCGAGGTGAAGTTCATGTGGGAGTTCCTGGCGCCCTTTCTCGCCGCCTGGAAAGAAGCCCCCGGAGAAAACCCGCTCTATTCCTATGCCGACGGCTCGCCGGGCCCGGCGCGGGCCGCGGAGCTGCCCAATATAGACGGCAGGAGCTGGCTGTGAAACCGAAGGTGAAAAGATTCAGGACCGGGGCCGCGATGGCGGCGTACGCCGCGGAAATTTTCAGGGCCGCGCTGCTGAAGAAACGCGGCCGCTTCCTGGCGGCGGTTTCGGGCGGGAAGACCCCGGCGCGGCTGTTCAGGCGGCTGGCCGCCCTGCCGCTGCCCTGGGAGCGGGCGGTATTTTTCCTGGCGGACGAACGCCTCGTTCCCCGCTCGTCGGAGCAGAGCAATTTCGGCGCCGCGTACAGGGCGCTCTTTTCTAAGCTAAACCTGCCGGCGGGCGGCCTTCGCCCGGTAAAGCCGGGGCCGCGCGCCGCGGCCGCCTATGAAAAAGACCTGTTGAAAGAAACCGGCAAGCCGGGCGGGCTGGACCTGGTTTTCCTGGGCCTCGGCGAGGACGGCCACACCGCCTCCCTCTTCCCCGGGTCCCCGGCGCTGACGGAAAAGAAAAGGCTGGTGATGGCGGCAAGCGCGCCAGCCGGGGTGAAGCCGGCCCGGCGCGTCACCCTTACCCTTAAAGCGCTGAACCGGGCGCGGACCATCGTGCTGCTGGCCGCCGGCCCCGGCAAGAAAAAAGTCTTCGAGGCGGCCGCGCGCCGCGACAGGAC
>Ga0154587_153_pt1 | contig 21090 bp, 15 predicted proteins | sample RifGroF2_FD_116016 | JGI IMG/M metagenome (GOLD analysis project Ga0154587, IMG submission 116016) | Elusimicrobia bacterium GWF2_62_30 | reverse complement strand
GTCTTTCGGCGGCGGCGACGAGCAGGACCACAAGGTCTGCTCTGCGGAATAGCCGGAAAGTTTCTGGTGAAACTTTCTGCCCGCATAGCGGACACGCTGATGCGCGGCATACATCCTCGCGGATACTGCGCGCATAGCGCTTGATCCGCGACCCGCTAGCGCGGGGAATCCTGCAGGATATGCAGGATTCGGAATAAAAGGAAAATCATGTCTAAACTTCTAGATCTCTACAAGCCCGCGCCTTTCATCGAACCCATCCCCAAGGAAAAAATAGAGAGCACCTACACGCGCATGCGCTGGCAGATGATGGGCTCGGTCTTCCTCGGCTACGCCTTCTTCTACTTTGTACGCAACACCTTCTCGCTGGCCAAGCCGTACCTCATCAAGGATTACGGCATGAGCAAGGGCGACGTGGGCCTTATCGCCACGGCGCTGGCCATCTCCTACGGCATGAGCAAGTTCATAATGGGCAATGTGTCCGACCGCTCCAACCCGCGCTACTTCATGGCTACCGGCCTTATACTGTCCGGGGTCGTCAATCTTATTTTCCCCTCTTTCGCCGGCTCGGTAGCTGGGCTCTTCATGCTGTGGTTCGTCAACGGCTGGGCGCAGGGCATGGGCTGGCCCCCTTGCGCGCGCACGCTCACGCATTGGTTCAGCGACGGCGAGCGCGGCCGCATCTTCTCGGTCTGGAACCTGGCGCATAATGTGGGCGGCGGGCTGGTGGGCCCGCTGGTAAACGGCGCGCTGGCGCTGGCCGTGGTACTGGCGGGCGGCGCGGCCCTCAGCGCCGGTCTGACCTTCCACATAATTTTCTACGTGCCGGCCGTGCTGGCCATAGCCGCGGGCTTCCTGCTGCTGGTGTTCCTGCGCGACACGCCGCAAAGCTGCGGCCTGCCGTCCATCGAGGACCACAAGAACGACCACCCGGACACCGGCGTGGCCGACCCGGAAAAGGAACTTTCGGCGAAAGAGATCTTCGTCACTTTCGTATTAAAGAACAAGCCGCTCTGGATCATAGCCATAGCCAACGTTTTCATCTACGTGGTGCGCTACGGCGTGCTGAACTGGGCGCCCACCTATCTCACCTCCATTAAGTGCTGCCCGCCCGGGGACTCCCGCTGGCTGTTCTTCCTCTACGAGGTGGCCGGCATCCCCGGCACGCTGCTGGCCGGCTGGGCGTCGGACAAGCTCTTCGGCGGGCGCCGGAGCCCGGTGTCGTGCATCTTCATGGTGCTGGTGACCATAGCCGTGTGGATCTACTGGAAGAACCCCGCCGGGAATTTTTGGGTGGACACCGTAGCGCTGTTCACCATAGGCTTCCTGATCTACGGGCCCGTCATGCTGATAGGCGTAAGCGCGGTTGACCTGGCGCCCAAAAAGGCCGCCGGCACCGCCGCCGGCTTCACCGGTTTTTTTGGCTACGTATTCGGCGCGGTCATCGCCGAGCTGGGGCTGGGACGGGTAGTGGACCGCTGGGGCTGGGACGGCGGCTTCACGCTGCTGCTGGCCGCCTGCGTCATCTCGGTGGTGCTTTTCGCGATCACCTGGAACGTCCATCACAAGCCGGACAGGGAGTAATAGTGCGCAAAGCATTCGCGGCCATCCTTCTGCTGCTTTATTGCGCGCCGGCGCGGGCGCAGCAGAAGACCGTGCGCTTTAACACCAGGGACGGCTGCCGCATCGAGGCGGCCTATCTGGCCCCGGCCTCCTCCGGAGCTTTTGTTTTTATAAACACGCACGGCCTGGGCTCCGCCAAATACGAGTGGGGACCGCTGCAGGACGCGCTGAAGAAACGCGGCTACGGCTACCTTTCGCTGGATATGCGCGGGCACGGGCAAAGCAAGACCTGCGGCGGCAAAACCGCCGACTATAAAACCTTTACCAAGGCCGACTGGAGCAAGGTTTCCCTTGATATCGAGGCGGCCGCGGCGTTTTTAAAAAAGAACGGGACGGCGCCAGGCAGAATTATCTTCTGCGGGGCCAGCATAGGGGCCAACCTTTCCCTGAAAGCCGCGGCGGAGGGCAGGATAAAGCCACGCGCGCTGGTATTGTTGTCGCCGGGCCTGGACTACGCCGGCGTAAGGGCCGGTGACTTCCTGCCGGATTCAAAACAGGTTAAGCTCCTTATCTCCGCGGCGGCCGACGACACCTACGCCTGGCGGAGCGGCGGCCAGCTTACCCAGCAGGCGCGCGGCAAGGACCTGCCCGCAGCCTTCCTCGACGGCGGCAGCGGCCACGGCGCCAACATGTTCACCACCCCGGCCACTATCCCCGCCATCCTGGCGTGGGCCGCGGGGCTCTGATGCGGAAATAAAAAAGAGGAGATTGTCATGAAATTAACAGCGACCTTTCCGGCGGCGGTTTTTCTCCTTATACTGGGGCTTGCGGCACAGGCTCCGGCTGAAGATTACGACGCCCGGCTGAGCACCTTCACCGGGACCGTGGACGTGCTGGCCGCCGGGGAGACCGATTCCTGGCGGGAGGCTGAAGAGGACATGCCGCTGTCAGCCGGCGACAAGGTGCGTACGGGCGAGGATTCCACGGCCGAGATAACCCTGGACGGCGGCGCGGTCATCGCGCTGGGCGCGTCTTCGGAGTCGGACATTTCCTCGCTGGAGCCCGCCTCTTCCTCTTTCTTCCTCCGCTTCGGCTCGCTGGTGGCCAAGGTAAAAGGCCTGCTCAAGGCGGGCCAGAGATTCGGGGTGCGCACCCCGGCGGCCGTGTGCGCCATACGGGGCACCGAATTCGGCGTGGAGCACGACGCGGCCGGCGGCGAGACCACCGCCGGGGTGTTCGACGAAGGCAGCCTGTCCGTCTCTTCCCTCGACCAGGAAGGTAAGACCACCGCGGAAGGCACGGTGGAAAAAGGCGACGAAGTCAGCCTGCGCGCCGGGGCCAGGGAGCTGAAGCCCGGCCGCATGCGCAGGCTCATGCGCCACCGCAAAGCCCTGCTCGGCGCCCGCGGCCGCCTGGACAAACTGGGCAGGAACTGGAAACGCCTGACGCATGAAAAGCGGGAGGAACTGCGCAAACGCTTCATGCAGCGCAAAGCCTTCAGGGGTCAGCGCGCTAAGCGGGGCGCCGCCCGGGCGCAGGGGCCCGGCAAGGAAGGGAAACCCGGCATGGCGCCCCGGCCCGAAGGGGAACGCGGGGAAAAGACAAAAAAACGCGCGCCGCTGCGCCGGGCAGTAAAGAACAGACGCGACGGGAACAGGTAAAGCCGCGGACAGGAACAATATGCCGCTTTCAAAAGAAGAACTGGTGCGCTACTCAAGACAGCTTATAATCCCCGGGCTGGGCCCGGAAGGCCAGGAGAAGATAAAGGCCGCCAAGGTGGCCGTAGTCGGCGCGGGCGGGCTCGGCTCGCTGGTGCTGGGCTACCTGGCCGGCGCGGGAGTGGGCGAGATCGGCATCTTCGACTTCGGCGCAGTAGAGCTTTCAAACCTGCACCGCCAGCTCATCTACAGCACCGGGGACCTTGGCCGGAACAAGACCGAGCTCGCCAAGAACTTCCTGCTGGAGCTCAACCCCGGCGTAAAGGTGAACGTCCGCGAAGGCCTGCTGACCGCCGCGAACGCCGCCGAGGCCCTGGCCGGCTACGACTTCATAGCCGACTGCACCGATAATTTCGCCGCCCGCGCGGCCGTCAACAAAGCCTGCTTCGGCCTGAAAAAAGCCTACGTACACGGCGCCGTCTACCAGTTGGAAGGCCAACTGGCCGTCTTCTCCCCCCACGACGGCCCCTGCCTGGGCTGCCTGGTCCCTGAAGCGCTGCGCTTGCAGGAGGCCGCCTGCTCGGAAGAGGGAGTACTGGGCCCCACCGCCGGAGCCGTGGCCTCCATGCAGGCGCTGGAAATATTAAAACTGATACTGGGCATGGAAACCCTTAAGGGCCGGTTCGCCATGCTGGACTTCAAGCTTATGAACTTCGTGGTGGCCGACCTGAAAAAGCGCGCCGATTGCCCGGTCTGCGGTACAGGGGCCGGGGACGCGGCAGCCTTCATCGATTCCGTCTCCGCCGAGTTCATCACGCCGGAGGAACTGAAGGCCAGGCTGGACTCGGGCGCGCAGCCGCTTATCCTCGACCTGCGCCATGACTGGGAGCACGAGCTGTGCCATATCGCCGGGGACACGCTGCTGGACCCGGAGAAACTCTCCGAATTAGCCGCCGGCCTCGATACCGGAAAGGAAATAATCCTTTACTGCAAGAACCAGGGAAAATCCACGGCCGCTTTCCGCAGGCTCAAGGACCTGGACTTCACCAATGTGCGCGTGCTCAAGGGCGGCATGGACGCCTGGGCCGATAAAATAGACAAAGGAACCATCCGCTACTGACATGTCCGACAACAACAAAAACAGCTTTCCGATGGAAGATACCGGCCGCCGCTTCGACCGCGTGGCGCGGCTGGTCGGCCCGGCAGGATTGGAGAAGCTCAGGAAGGCGCACGTGATGGTGATAGGCTGCGGCGGCGTGGGTTCCTGGGCGGCGGAGATGATAGCCCGCTCCGCCGTCGGGAGAATAAGCCTGGTAGATTTCGACACGGTCTGCATCCGCAACTTCAACCGGCAGCTGCAGGCCCTGGACGGCGACATCGGCAAGCCGAAAGTAAAGCTGCTGGCGGAGCGCTTCAAGCGGATAAACCCGGAGGCGCGCGTCGACGGCCTTAACGAGTTCTTCAGCGAAACCACCTGCCCCGCGCTGCTGGGCGAAAAACCTGATTTCGTGATAGACGCCATAGACCACGTGACGTCCAAATGCTTCCTGATTAATCATTGCCATGCCAATAATATCCCGCTGATAGTTTCCACCGGTTCCGGCGGCCGCATCGACCCTACGCAGGTGCGCGTTACCGACCTGGGGATCACGGAGATGGACCCGCTGGCGCGGGCGGTGCGCAAGATCCTGCGCGAAAAATACGCTTTTCCGCGCAAAGGCAAATTCGGTGTACAGGCGGTCTGCACGCTGGAGCAGGACCGCAAGCCGCACGACTCCGTGGAGGCCACGGACTGCAAGGCCGGCTGTCTTTGTCCGCAGGGTGAGAACGGCCTGCACAGCTGCACGAAGAAAAGCGTGGTGCTGGGCACGGCGGGCTTCGTCACCGGCGCCTTCGGTATGGCCTGCGCCTCCGCCGCCATCCGCCACCTCTGCGGCGAAATCTAATTACACTTTACTTCCAGGATCTTCACGGGCCCCAGGGCGTCGTGCGGACCGGAACGCAAAACGCGCTCGGCACACCGTGCCTCGCTCTTCCTCCGGCCTCGGCGCTATGCAAGCCTCGGCCTGCGGACGGTTTTGCTAACCCGGTCCGCACGCCACCCTGAGGCGCGTAATTGTGAAGTAAACCAATTAGGGTCTGACCCCAAATAACTGTTGAGTTAAGAGGCCAGTTTGCAGAGTTTTTCGGCGTTGGCGAAGGAAAGGGCGGCCAGGTCGGCGGCGGGGCGGTTGAGCACTTTGGAGGCAGCCTCTAACACCGCTCCCAGGCCGGCGGGGCCGGGGGCGCTGCGCTCGGGGGCTTCGGTCTCGAAGAGCAGCCGCTCCGGGGGCACGGCGGCAAGACCTGCGCGCAATTTTTCCCGCTTAGGGTCCATTATCCCGCCGCCAAAAGAGAAATAGGCGCCCAAGTTCGCGAAATTCTTCACCAGTTCGGCCGCGCCGCCATAGCCGTGCAGCATGAAGGCGGGCGGCGCCGCTTTCTCAATTATCTTCCTGGTATCTCTCCAGCTTTTAACGCTGTGGATGACGGCGGGCCTGCCCAGCTTTACGGCGAGTTCCAGCTGCCGCCGGAAAACCTCTTCCTGGCCCGGCGCCTCTTTTATCCCGTCCAGCCCTATTTCCCCTACGAAAGAAGGCACGCGCTTGAGGTAGCCCTCAAGTTTCTCCAGCCAGCCGTCAGCGGCCTCGGCGGCGTACCACGGGTGCAGGCCGAAGCACGGGAAGACCTCGGGATATTTCGCGGTTATTTCCAGCACCCGCTCCCAGTCGGCGGGGCGCGTCCCGCAGCAGATCAGCCGTTCCACTCCGGACTCCCGCGCGGCCCGGACAGCGGCGTCCAGTTCCGCGTCGGAGCCGTAACTCTGAAGATGCACATGCGCGTCGAATAATTTCATAGTTCTTATTACTTTTCCGTGCCGAGAGCCGAGTAGACGAAATCCAGCATTTTGTCGCGGCGCAGAGCGTTATCGTCGCCGTGGCCGGAATTAGGGAATTCCTCCAGCCTGCCGGGCGCGGTTATGGCCGCAAAAACGTTCTTTACGCCGTCGGGAACGCAGGCCTGGTCGCGCAGGCCTACCTGCACTTTTACCGGGGCCTTTATTTTTGGCGCGAAGTTGAGCAGGTCGAAATACGCCACGGTGCGCAGCGCCGCGTCGCGCCGGGCCGGCTCTTTTTCCGTCAGCTCGCGCACGCTCCTGAGCGTGCCTTCGGAAAGCGGCAGGCCGGTGTAAACGTCGCACATGAAGGGAAAATCCGCGGAGACTGCGGCCACGCGCGGGTCCAGCGCGGCCACGGCGAGGCTCAAGCCCCCGCCCTGGCTGGCGCCGGCCGCCCCGATCTTCTGCGCGTTCACTTCGGGCAGGGAGGCCAGCACGTCCACGCCGCGCACGGCATTGGCGTACAGGGCGCGGTAGGTATAAGTTTCCCGCGAATCTATGCCGGAGAGCACGTATTGCGCGTTCTCCGCGGGATAGGAGGAAAGGTCCACTTCATAACCGCGGCCCTGCCACGCCAGCGCGGCGAACCCGCGCCGCGCCAGGTCGGCCGGGGCCGACACGGAAGTCTGCCCGTACCACGGGTTGAGCAGGATGGCCGGGTATTTTTTATCCTCCGCCGGCCGGCAGTACCAGGCGTGCAGCGGCAGGCCGCCGAAGCCGGCATAAGCGGCCTTGTAGCACTTCACTTTGTCGTCGGACTGTTCCGGCGCCGCGGCCAGCTTCAGGTCCGCGGGCGTCTTCGCCAGCTCGGCCAGGGTGCCTTTCCAGAACTCATCGAAGTCGGCCGGAGCGGAAACAAGAGCGCGGTTGGCGGCCAGCGCGGCCTTAATGGCATCGGCGGCCTCGGGCACGGCGTCGTTCGGGTTCATCCACCCGAAGATATCGTAATAGCGCCCGGTCAGCCACAGCACCGCGCCGCCGGCGGTGCGCCCTTTGGCGACGCGCAGGTATTCCAGCAGGCCGCGGTGCCCCAGCGCTATCTCGTGCTGGAGGGCCGCGTGCTCTTCGGCGGTGGCGGCCCCTTCCCACAGGTTAGGGTGGCGCAGGCCGCCGCGCCCTACGCCGAACTCGCCGATATGGAACGGCGGGATCTCGGCGGGCTTCAGTCCGAGCAGCTTTGCCAGCACTTTCTCGCGCAGGTCGGCGTCATGCTTGCGCAGCGCGTTCGCAATTTCTTCTACCGTGGGCAGGCGCTTGCCGCGCTCCGCGGCCGGCATAGCCGCCGTCAGGTCCATATACTGGGAAACCGCGAAGGCATCCAGGCCCTTTATATATTTTGCCAGCGCCTTGCGTCCGAGCGGCGTCATGCGCAGCACGAAATCCTCCGGCATCTCGAAGTGGTGGCAGAAGTTATGGGAGAGCAGCACGCGGCCGTTCAGGCCCAGGCGCGTCAGCTCCGTTCGCGCGGCGCCCAGCAGCTCCAGCCAGCGCTCCGGCTGGTAGACCGCGGAATTCATCAGCTCGGTGCCCAGCTCGAAGCGTATCGGCGCTATGGACTTCTTCGGGATGGACTTGTCTTCGTCCAGGCGCGAAAGGGTTTCCTTTATTATCCCCAGCTGTACGAAGACGAGCTTTTCGCGGTAATCCACGCTCATCGGGTCCACGTCGAAGAAACCGCGCCAGCCCGTGCGGGCGCGCCAGGAGCGGTTTTCGGACCCGAACATCTGGAAACCGCGCTGGTACATGGGCGGCTCCAGGTGCGGCTTTATCACCAGCGCGAAGCCGCGGCGCAGGGCTGCCTCTTCGGCGCGGCTGAGTTCGTCGAAGCCCGGCGCTTCGGTGAAGTCTATGGTGTTGAGCCCGGCATAGGTGTAATTCGGTATGAAGGAAACGAAGTCGAAACCGGCGGCCTTTATCTGGTCAAGCCTGGGGGCGGGATCGGCAAGGTCGCCTTTATTGCAGGGGTAGCTGGCGCCCAGCGGCGCGGCCGGGCCGCGGGCGGCGGCAGGCAAACTGAAGGTCAGAAGTACCGCGGCGGCGATTAGTTCACGCGTTCTCATTTATTCTCCTCCGGCGGCGTAAGAGCCGAAAATTTAGCGGCGTACTCCGTTATGACCTTGACCGTGGTGGTATCCCCGTCGTAAACGCTGTACCAGCCCTGGAATTCGTGCGGCGGGTCGCCCAGCCAGGGGTCGCCGGCTTTCCACGGCTGGCCGGGGCGGGGCGGGCGGCTCTCGCCGGCCCAGGCCCAGAAAGCGGCGCCCGCCAGCGGCGAGCCGGACTTGGCGGATTCATAGGCCGCCTCGAATACGGCCGTGTAATATTCATCGCGCACAGAAACTCCGGACTTCGCGTCATAAGAGCCGGCGTCGCGGCCGATGCCGAACTCCTCCAGCACCACGGGCTTGCCGAACGCCGCGGCTTTCTCCACGTGCGACTTAAGATAGTCCTTCATCTTTTCGAGCGCCACGGGATAGGTCTCTTCTTTTTTAAGCGGGTCGTACCAGTTCCAGTTGGTGGCCCAGATATGGATGGTGGAATAATCTATGCCGGGGATGGAATGGTTCTTGGCGAAATCCATGCCGGCGTCCGGGTACGGCGTGTCGCCCTCGCTGCCGGTGGTCACCAGGTGGTTCTTGTCCAGTGATTTTATGAAAGCCGCCGTATTCGCTATCCAGGCGTTGAAGTCGGCGGCGTTGGCATTGCCGCGCGGCTCGTTGGCCAGCTCCCAGGCCATGATGGCGGGCTCGTCCCGGTAGAACCGCTTCGTATAGGGGTTCTTTCTTTTTATCAGGGTCTTTACGAAATCCCTGTAGTCGTTGACGGCCTCTTTATTGGAATAGAACTGCGCCGCGTATTTCTGGTAAGTCCCCCAGTCGCCGCCCTCCGCGGGGGGCGGGTACGGGATCTGCCCGCCGCCGCGCCAGCTCACGTACTGCGCCATGCCGCCGGACCAGGGCCAGAAGTTATTAAGCGTGACCACGGCCGTCATGCCCAGCTGGCCCAGCTCGCTGATAAAATAATCCAGGCCGTCGAACAGTTCCTTATTGTAGGAGCCGGGCTTCTTCTGCAGGGCCGGCACCATGCGCCAGGGCTCGGTATCCGGGCCTTCGCTGGCGGCCATTATCCGCAGGTTGGTCACCCCCATGGCCTTGAGGCGCAGCAGCTCGCGCACCAGCAGCGCCCTGTTGCCGCCGGGGCCCTTGGAGCCCAGGTTCATGCCCTGCCAGAAATTGGCGCCGATAAAGTAATACGGTTTGCCGTCGCGCGTGAAATGCGAATTATTCACCCGCACGAAGCCCGACGCGGCGCAGAGCTGCGCCGAGCCCAGCAGGAGCACCGCCAGTAAACGCCATGTTTTCATAAGTGTCACCCCAGTTTGGAAAGCGCGAAGGAATACGCGCCTATCGCTACCGCTTCGCTGGTGCCCAGCCGCGAAAGACCTATGGCCGTGCGCTGAAGCGGGTCGTACTCTATCTTTCTGCCGGAGCCGGGCACGGTTATCTCGCGGCGGTCGCCTTTGAGGAAAGCGGCGCGCTGCGCCTCGTCCTCAAAATTGTACGCCCGGGCGATGAGCCGGCGCAGGTCGCCGCCGGGTTTGTGGTAGACGCCATTGACCGCGTCCACCAAGGCCGGCAGGAACAGCCCGTGCGCGCCGGACACCCCGCCGCCTATCACGGCCAGGCCGTCCACCAGCGTCAGCGCCTGCGCTATGGCGTCGCCGGCGTTCTCGCCCAGCCTGCGGAAAGCTTCGAACGCGGCGGCTTTGTCGCCGGGCGCTTCCCCCATGCCTATCTCGTAGATCTCTTTGGGATCCGGGGCTTTCTCCGGCGAGATGCCCGAGAGTTCCGCGTAAACCCTGCGCACGGCGCGGATGCTGCACCCTTCATCCGCGTTCACGGCGGGGGTCAGTTTATTGCGCAGCAGCCAGGCCTCGCCGCCGGCCGAGTTGTCGCCCAGGAACAGGCGTCCCTCGCGCACTATGCCGCCGCCGAAGCCGGTGCCGAGGGTCACGCCGAACAGGTTTTTATATCTTTTGGGGCTGCCGGCCTTTTCAAGCTGGCCGTTAACATAAGGCAGGAAGCCGGCCATGGCTTCGCCGTAGGCGAACAGGTCCCCGTCGTTATTGATGAACACCGGCACGCCGAACTTTTCCGCGAGCATGGGGCCGAGCGCGACGCCGCCCCTGAAAGCGGGCAGGTTAGGCAGGTCGCCTATGATGCCGGCGGGGTAGTCGGCCGGGCCGGGAAAGGAAAAGCTGATGGCGGCAGGGGCGGCGGGCAGCCGGCGCTTTATTTCTTCGAAGCCGGAGGTTATCTGCGCCAGGCAGGCGTCGAGCTGGTCGGCTTTGGACGGCAGTTTGACCGGCTCCGCCGCCGGTTTATTGCCGCGTATCGCCGAAAATTTGAGGTAGGTGCCGCCGGCGTCCAGCGTCATCACTATGCGCGGATCGCTGTCGTATAGGTTTTCCATTGGTAGCCCTCGGCTAATTATAACATACCTATAATGGGGTCAGACCCCGGGGTCTGACCCTGGGGTCTGACCCCAAAACCAATTTTATATGTATAATTCTTAAAATACGGAGGCTCAGCTAATGCCGATGAAAAACAAGCCGGTCACGGTAAAAAAACCCTGGGGCCAGGAACTGATCTTCGCCAGCGCGCCTAAACTGTACTTGGGCAAGATACTCACCATAAACAAAGGCTCGCGCCTCAGCCTGCAGTACCACACGAAAAAGCACGAAACCCTTTATGTCCTGAAAGGGCGCTGCCTTATGGAGATCAAAGGCAAGAAAAGCGTTTACAAGCCAGGCGACGCCGCCCCCATCGCCGCCGGCGTCAGGCACCGCTTCGCCGCCCCCTACGGGCGGGTCACCCTGCTGGAAGTGTCAACCTACCACCCCGACGATACCGTCAGGCTCAAAGACGATTACGGCCGCTGATATTAAGGAGATAAAATGAAAAAGCTCGCATTCCTCGTTCCCGCAATACTCTTGACCGCCCTCGGCCCCGCCGAGGCCGCCTTGCTGGTGCACGGCCACCGCGGCACCCGCGGCACCCGCCCGGAAAACACCCTGCCGGCTTTCGAAGAAGCCCTGCGCGCGGGCGTGGACGTGCTGGAGCTGGACCTGGGCGTGACCAAGGACGGCGTGGTGGTCATCTCTCACGAGCCCGGCGTCAACCCGGCCATCTGCCTGGACCCGGAAGGCAAGAAACTGGACAAACTGGTCCCCTTCAATTCCCTCACCCTTGAGGAAGTGAAGAAGTATGACTGCGGCGCGGTCCAGAACCCCAGGTTCCCGCGGCAGGTCCCCGTTCCCGGCACCGCCATCCCCACGCTGGACGAAGTGTTCTCGCTGGTGGAGAAGTCGACCCACCCCGGCGCCGCGGCGGTGGAGTTCAACATAGAGACCAAGATCTTCCCGTTCGACCCCAAGGCGTCCCCCTACCCGGCCGTATTCGCCAAGCTGGTGGCGGACGTGGTAAAGCAGCACGGCATGGAAAAGCGCGTGATCCTGCAGTCCTTCGACGTGCGCACGCTGCGCGAGATGAAGAAGCTGGCCCCGGAGATACGCACCGCCCAGCTCACCTACGAGGAACTGGTGGATATAGTCGCGGCCCTGAAGGGTTCCAAAACCGATATCTGGAGCCCCAACTACGAATGGATCACGATCGAATCCATCAAAGAAGCCCACGCGGCCGGCATTCCCGTAGCCCCGTGGACCCTGAACACCCCGGAAGCCTGGGAAGCGGCTATCGCGGCCGGCGTGGACGCCATCATAACCGACTATCCCGCCGACCTGATCGATTATCTGAAAGCGAACAAACTGCGCTAACCTCCGCTCCTTGCGCGGACAGAACAGCGGGCCCCCGGCCCGCTGTTCCTTTTTCCCGGCCGACAGTTCCAGCCTGCCGTACCGGGCCTTGACAACTCCCCGTGGCCGTGTATACTATTTGTACGCGATAACGACGGAGAGAGCAAATGCAACAACCGCCCAGGAACATAATACTCAGCGCCGCCATGCCGGCGCTTTTTATGGTCCTGACCGCCCCGGCCTGCGCCTGGTTCAGCATGGGCCTGCCGTGGGACCCTTCGCTCAGAGGCGATACCCACGAACGCGTTTCCAAGAACGCGGTGGACGCCATCGCCACGGAGGCGCCCGACATGGACCGCAGCGGCGCCATGGGAGCTTTCATCTGGGAAGCCACGGAGGGGTTCAAAGACGACGCGAAAGCGCATGACGGCAACGGCAAGGCTAACGACGGCAATTACAGGAAATACTGGCGGCTGGCGCTTAAGCGCTATAACGGCATGCACTTCAACGGCAGGGGCCACGGCAAGATGAGCAAGTTCGAGATGAACTGCGGCGCTTACTGGTACATAGGGCGCATGCTGCACCTGGTGGAGGATATGGCCGTACCCGCCCACGCCTACAATATCTTTCACGCCAGGGGCCTGAACTTCGACAATTTCGAACTTAACGCCGGCCACCGCTACCGCAAAGGACCGGTGACCCCGCTGATACTCAGCACAACCGACCCGCTGGCCTACCATGACGCGGCCAGGGACCGCACCATCGAAGTCATCGAAAACGATCTCATCCCCCCGCCCCAGGGCAAGCGCTGGCGCGACTACTGGGGGCCGCGCAAATACGGCCCCGCCGACGACACCTTCCCGAAACGCTATCCGAAGGGGAACGCGGCCGAGAACGCGCTGATGGCCAACCAGCTGGCGCAGGCCAGGGATTACGGCGCCGGCTTCCTGCTGGCGGTTTCCAAGGCCCTGCCGCCGCTGGTAAAGAACGTGCATTCCAACGTCGACGCCCGCGACGACGGTCTCTACAACGTCAAGCTGAGCTTCACCGTGCTCGAGAACCGCAAGCCGGACGTCACGCTGTTCATGGAAACGGAAGGCGGGGACCTGCTGCAGGGCACGGACCTGGCCGCCGGCAGAAGCGAGACGCTCGGTAAGGGCGAGGCTCTTCCCTGGATGAAGAACTTCAGCATGCAGTGGGGCGTGCGCGGCGTGCCGGGGAGCCAGGTCACGATCAAGATCCTGGTCCGCGACGCCGACGGCAACGTCTCCGTCCCGGCGAAGACCACGCTGAAATTCCGCAAGCACACTTCGCTCAACAACATCCATTTCTAAGCGCAGCATGGGAAAACGATACAGCGGGCCCCCTGGCCCGCTGTTCTATTGGCCCCGTCGCCGGGATTTAATTATTGTTAAGCTGCAGGCTGTACAGCCACCCGGTCGTGCCCGACTCCGAAACCACCTTCGTCCATTTGCCCAACTGGCTCTGCACTTCCACTTCTATCCCGGCCTCCAGCACCTCAAGCTGTTCGCTTTTGTCGTCGGGGTAGGCGTGCAGCATGGCCGTGTCCCCGGCGACCACGGCCTCGCTCCCCGGCTCGAAATATTTTATCGCGGCGTCCTCCCTGTTTTTGACCGGCGCCGGCGCGCGCTTGACGGGGGAGGAAGCAAGCCTGGTTTCCCCGCCGCCGCCGAACCTGACCGACAGGGAAAGCAGGTGGGAATCCCCCAGGCTGCCGAAGGGCGCGAAAGCGTAATCCACGCTGAACCAGTCCAGATCCAGCCCGGCGCCGCCGGTCAGCCCGCTCAAGCCGCCCGCCCCGCCGGCCCCGGCGCGGGTATTATAACCGAACCGGAAAGCCATATTCGAAGTATTGGTAAGTTCGTTCTTCAGCTCGATACCGGCGCAGGCCCCGGCCGCGGCGCCTTTCGGGAAAACCCCGTCCAGGGCGAAGACCCAGGTAGTGTCCGACAGTTCCGCGGAAGTTTTATAGCTGCTGCCTACTCTTATGGTAGTCGGCAGGGGCGAAGTTTCTTCCCTGAACTTCAGCCCCGGGCCCAGATTGGAGACTCCCAGGGAAAAAGCCGCCGGGGCGGCGTTCCAGCGCAGGCCCGCGTCCGCCGCATAGGCGCTGGCCGTGCCTTTCAGCCTTGAGGAAATATACTTAACCCCTAAGCCGTATTCCAGGCGGCCTATGGCGCGCGCATTCGCCGCCGAGAACGCCAGGTCCCTGGGCGCCAGGGAATCCCCGGTGGAATTCCCGGTATTATCCACCATTCCCACCGAGCCCACGGCGAGGTATTGCGCGCCGAAGGCGATAGTCCCCTGCGTTTTAGTTCTAAGCGCTACGGCCGCAAAATCGTAGGAAACGTCCTGGAAATACAGCGCGTGCATGAACGTGGCGCTGATCCCCCGCACGCCGGCCAGGGCGCCGGGGTTGTAATAAATGGCCCCCGCGCCTTCCACCGCCGCGCCCTGCGCCGAACCCATGGCCGCGCCCCTGGCCTGCGCCGGCAGCTCCAGGAACTGCGCGCCCGTAGTGCCCAGCGCGTCTTCGGAAAAATCCCCGGCAAAAACGGCGCTCCCGCCCGCGCCGCAAAGCGCGAGGCAGGTCAGCAGGCCGAAGGTACGCCAGGAGAAGTTCATCTTTCTATCACCAGCTTCTTAATGACTTTTTTATCGAACGAGCCTTCGATGACGGCCAGATACACGCCGCTGGCCGCGTTCCTGCCGGCTTCGTTCCTGCCGTCCCAGGCCTTGCAGCCGCCGTCGCCCGACGCGACGCTAAGCTTGCGCACCCGCTCGCCCTGCAGGTCGAAGATGGAGATCTTCGCCTCGGAAGTAAGGTTGTCTATCTGTATCCCCGGCCCGCAGTTGAGCGGAGGCGAATCGTACTTGTCGCCGCTGCCCGGGGTCCAGGGCACGGGGTACACCCTTACCGTGTCGAAATTAGAGGCGGTGGTGGACAGCAGGGCGTAGATGGAAAAGTGGACCACGTAGGCGCTGAGGGTGTTCTGCGCCGCGTCCGGGGTGGTCTGCAGCACCTTTTCCCATTTCGAGAGCGCCTCGTTGAGCCAGAACAGGGAAAGTTTGTCCTCCCTGATATTGGTCCCGTCCACGACGCCGTCGTTGTCCGCGTCGGGGTACGGGATGGTAATGGTCAGCGGCGCGTCGAAGGCGGACACCGGGGCCCCGGTGTTGCTGTCGCTGGCGGAAAACTCCCTGTTGAGATTGACCGCGGTTACCGGGACGATCTCATGGGTATTGTTATTGGCGTAGGTTATTTTGGTCAGCTGCTGGTCGGGCGCCACCATCACTACGTTAAGGGAACCGGCGTAAGCGTTGGGCGGCAGGACCACCGCCGTGCCGTCGTTTTCCGTAACGCTCCCGCCGCTCACTCCGTTCACGGAAATATCTATGGTGACCGTGCCGCCGCTGGTGATGGCGGTCCCGGTGTTGCCGGCAGCGTCCGCGGCGCTGAAATTGGCTGCGGCCGTGCCGGTGGAAATGCTGGAGTAGATGAACCCGCTGCCCTGCCAGTTCTTGTCGGAGCCCGTCAGCGTTACGGGCATGGTGGTGCCGTCGGAAAGCGTAAAGCTCAGCAGCGGGGCCTGCGGCACGAAGCTCGCGTCTTGGAGCGTGACCGTCACGCCGAAAGCCCCGGATTTAAGCGGGGCCGCCGGCGAGAACGCTATATCGGCGGAGGGGCCGGCCGTATCCACCTGGAACGTACGGGTCTGCGCGGTAGTATTCGCGGCCAGGTCGCCGCCGGACACGGTTATCACCGCCGTCCCGTCGAAGCCGCCCACTACGGTATAAACGCCCTGCCAGGCGTTCGCGCCCGCCGCGCTCAGCGCCACCGCCGTCGCGCCGCCCTGGCCGTTCTGGCGCACGGTCACGGTCGGAGCGCCGGAGAGGCTCTCGTCTGAATTTACCGTGATAGCGACATTGCCGGCCCTGGCGGGATCGTGCTCCGCCGCGGCGGTAAAGGTCGGGGAAGCGGTATCTACCACGAATTTATATATATCCGCGGCGCTCAGGTTACCGGCATTATCCACGGCGGCCAGGTGGAACCAGTAAGTCCCGTCGCCCAGCGGCGGGGAGGTATAAGCGGTCGAAACGGTTTCGGTGGCCGCATCCAGCGAGAAACTCTCCGCTTGGTTCAGGGCATAGCTGTAGCCCGCCAGGCCGGACCCGCCGCCGTCTCCGGAAGCGCTCCAGGCGAACCCGGCCACGCTCTTCGAGGTCGGGGTGTTCTCGGGATGAGTGGGAGAGGAAACGCCGGGATCTGCGGGCGCAACCGTGTCGACCACAAAAGACCCCGAGCCGGAACCGGCTTTCCCGGCCAGGTCGGTTCCCGTCACGGCTATCGCCGCGCTGCCGTCAAAGCCGGACGCCACAGCGTAGACACCGGTCCAGCCTATAGTGTCCTGGCTTGTCATGAGGACCGGCACAGGGCTGTTCCCGTTCTGCGTAACGCTCACTGAAACCTGCCCCATCTGCTCACTGGCCGTCACCGAGACGGTGACGTTCCCGGCTTTAGCCGGGCCGCTGGACGAAAGGATACTGGTAAAGATCGGCGCTATCGTGTCTATCTTCACCGGGCCGTAGGTATCCGCCGGCCCCCAGTTGCCGGCATTGTCTTTGGCGCGGACATGGAAATACCAGAACCCATCGCCGATGTTCATATACTGCGTAGTGCTCCCGGCGAAGTTCAGCACCAGGGCCGGCACGGAATCCTGCGCATGGTCAAGGCTGAGGCTGTACCCCGCTATTCCGGACACATCGGAAGGCGGCGTCCACTCGAAGACCGGATCGTTATCGGTAATGCTGTACACGTCTTCCGCGTGGGTAGCGGAATCCACCGCCGGCGCTGGCGGAGAAGAAACATCCACCCTGGTGAAGGCGTCCTGTGTCCCCGGGTAGGCTTCCACGTTGCCGGCATTATCCCGCGCCCGGCACCTGAAATAATAGAGCTGCCCGTCCTCCACCACTACGGGGGAGGCCGGCCCGAAAGTTCCCGAAACGGCTGAAGTCTGGGTATACCCCGGCCAATCGGCCCAGGCGCCTGCACCGACCTTGTACTGTACCTCGTAGGGCGCCGCGGCCAGGGTGGAGCCGCCAGTATCGCTCCCGGACCACTGCACGGCGAAGCTGCGGCTATTTGTATACAGGCCGAGAGCCGTAACGGTGGAGGCCGGCGCGGTAGCGTCCAGGGTCTGGCCGTTGGAACTGGCCGTGCCTGAAAAGAGCCCCGCGCCGTTCTCGGCCTTCACCGCCACATAATAGGTCTGCCCCCCGGCCAGGGACAAACCGGTCCTGGTCACGCTCAGGCTGGCGTTATTATTCGTCCACGCCGCCACGTCGGCGCCGCCCGGGGTGGTACCTATGGCGTACCAGTACTTTGCCACTCCGGATTGCGTGTCGGCGGAAGCGGCCCAGTTGGCGGACAGCTGCGAGGCCGAGCCGGCGTAGGTTATATCCGCGCCCGTGCCGTCGTACACAGCGGAGATGTCGGAAGGAGCCGTCGTGTCCACGCTCTGGCCGTTGGAATTGGCGGCGATGGACTGCAGGCCGGCCCCGTTCTCGGCCTTTACCGAGAAATGATAGGTCTGCCCGTTGGCCAGGGACAGGCCGGTCTTAGTTACGCTGGTGTTGGTGTTGTTGTCGGTCCAGGTCAGGATATTGACGGCGCCGGGAGAGGTGCCGATGGCATACCAGTACCGGGCTACCCCCGACTGGGCGTCTGCGGACGCGGTCCAGTTGGCGGAAAGCTGCGACGGCCAGGTCGAATAGATGATGTCCGCGCCGGTGCCGTCATACACGGAGGCGATAGTGGACGGCGGGGTAATATCCACGGCGGTCACCGCGGTTACGCCGTAGCCCCATTCTTCAAAATAGGGATCCGAGGTCAGACGTATCTTTACTGTTGCGCCGGTAATCCGTTTTGTTTGCCCGGCCAGCTCGGTGCCGGTGAACGGGCTGCCGGAGATCCCCGTTCCGTTGCCGTCCATCACATAAATATAATCGTAGCCCTGTTCTACCGAGGTCTGCGCGTCGAAAGCCACGTCGATGGCGCCGGGGCTTCCGGCTAAAGTGTAGGTGGCCGTGAAATCCGCGTCGGCCGGGTAATCGTGCGGGGACTGGGGCTTCCCCACGGTAAAGGTCACTCCGCCGCTGGTGCCGCCGCCGGTGGTCACGGTAACGGAGCCGGTGGCGGCGCCCGAAGGGACCAGGCACTTTATCTGGGTGGAGGACCAGGAAACCACGGTCGCAGGCTGGTTGTTGTAGAATTTGACCGTACCGGTGGTCGAGCCGAAATTGGCGCCGGTAATTATCACCAGGCCGCCGGCGGAACCGGTGGCCGGGTTCAAGCCGGTGACGGAAGGCGCCGGAAGGCTGGTAGCGATATTGACCACCGCGCCGGTGACCGTGTTATAGTTCACCCCGCCGAGCGTGCCTATGTTCGGCAGGGAATACCAAGCGTCGGCCGTGCCGCCCCAGCCCAGGTTCAGATGGTATAGCAACGTGCTGGTGTTATAACCGTCGCAGACTATCGAGTGCCCGCCCGCCCCGCTGCTGTTGCGGATGCTGACCTGCGCCGGGCGGTTGTTCTGCATATTACTTTGCAGCGTCGGATAGAAATCGGCGTCGCCGGATTCTTTATAGTCCGCCGAGGCATACCCGAACTTGTTCTTTAAAGCCGTGGCGACATAGGATGTTGAGGTCCCGGACGCGTAGCTGGAATAATTCATCCGGGTAGCCACGCCGCAGGCATAGGACAGGGCCGCTTTATTGGCATTAGTGGAAACCGGGTAGCTCATGCCTGAAAAATTAGCCGTCGTGGCGGAAATGGAGATAGTCCTTGTCCCCCAGCCGTCCCCAGGGTCTATGCTGGACGTGTAATTGTCGCTGTAATTAAAGGTGACCGCGCCGGGATAGGCGAAATAGTTCACGATCTGCGCCATGGCCGTGGCCACGCAGCCGGTGACGGAAGCGCTGTAGGTCTCCGGGTCCGCAGGGCAATAGTTGTTATACGGCGTGCCCTGGTTCCAGGTGGCCGCCGAAAGTATGGGGCCGTAAGTCGCAAGGTCCATGCCGGCCGCCAATTCCCCGTCCAGGTACTGGCCCCACAGGCCGCTGTTGGCGTCCTTAACTTCCAGGGGCGTGACGGGGATGGCCTTAAGCCGGTTATCCATATCCCACGAAACCAAATGCAGCAGCACGTTGTCAGCGGCTTCCTCTATAATGAAATCTGATTCGAAGGAATACGCTATCACCGGGGTGATGTCGGTGTCGGGAGAAACCACGATATAGCCCTTGGGGCTCAGGTCCAGCACATAGGCGAGGACTTTATTCGTGGCCTTATCGGTGATCTCCCTGGTCTGTTTTACGGAGCGTTTTGAGTAGCCGGCGGGGCTGCGCTTCATTCTGCCCGAGGCATAATCCCTCTCCAGCTTTTTTTCCTCGAAACCGACCTTTGTTTGCCCCACTTTCTGCACAAGGTCGGCCGAAACCGGCTTCGCCCAGGCGGCGGGACCGGGCAAAAAGATAAGGCCCAGGATCAGCAGCAGCGATCCCCGCGCACCCCGGGGCTTAAGCCCCAAAAGCAGCCGAACCCTGTTCATAATTTTGACTGACACTAATAAACGCGCCGTGCGCGCGCTAAGGCGTGCGGGTTTTTATCTATAAATAGCAACTACTGCTCCCTCAGCCAATAGTATAGGGGCCAAAACCGGTATTGTCAATGCCGGCAGCACCTGAGATTTTGCGCCAGGTCCGCCCGCCCAACGTGCCGCTTTGCGCATAAAAAAGCCCCGGCCAATTTAATTGACCGGGGCTGACTTTCAATAGTTTGTTAGCGGGTTTTCCTGCCGCCGGTGGCCCTGGGGGTGTTGTTCTTCAGTTTTACCACACCGTTATACTCTTCGTCCCGCGCCGGCTGGGCCGGGGCGGCTTCTGGCTTTTTTTCCACGGCTGCGCCTATAGCCGTCTGCGTCCAGTAGGCCAGCGCCTGCTCCATGGCGGGGAAACCCTGCACCAGCTCTTTGGCCAGCCGCGCCAGCTCCCTGACATAGGCGTGTTCGCGCACGCCCAGCGCTTTATAAATTTCAAAGCTTGAATACTTCACCCCGTCGCTGGCCGGGCTGAAGATCTCCACGTTCCGGGGCCCGCCGCCCGAGGGAGGCTGCCAGATATTGACCCATTCGATAAGGTTCCTGGTGCGGGAATAATTCCGGAAGAAAGCCGGGTCCAGGCTCTGCAGCCTCGCCCGGTTCATGTCCACGGCCACCAGCCGGCGCACGTACACGCCGCGCCCCGCGCGGTTAACGTCCTTAAGGCTGCTTATGGCTTTAAGGGCGGCCGCGCCGGCAGGGCCGTGCGTGATGATGCTGATCTCGGCGCCGGCGTCGCTGGCCTTTATGATGGCCTTCACGAATTCCCGCACCATCTCGTCCTGGGTAACGGTCTCTTCCCCGCGGTGGCACCACAGGAGCGTATCCGGCTCGCCGGCGAATTCCCCGGCGAATTCCGTGTTTTTGACCACGCCCAGGCTGCCCCTGAAGAAGGTCCTGTTCATTTTGTCGGAAAATTTCTTAAAGGCCGACGGCCCTCTCTCGGCGTGGCTCATATCGCCGCCCCAGCCGGACGGCTCGGCCCCGCCGCCCAGCGAATCGAGCAGTTCCAGGTTCTCCACCGGGTCTTTTTGCTCCGTATCGCTCACCACCATAGTGACCTTCCGGCTGCCGGCGGGGATATTCTGGTCGTTCCATTCGGCGATAAGCTTGTTTATCTTGAAGCTCAGCACCCCGCGCGCCACGGCCGCCTTCGAATTCCCCTGAAGGATGAACCCGATGCCGCCCGCGAACCCGGCCAGGACAATAAGTAAAACGATTCTTTTCATAAGTTTTCCCAAAACAACCGGCCCGGTAAATATCTTAATACAGCCCTTCCACGGCTGTCAATAAGTATTTGCCGGGGTTTTAGAATTTGGGTTTGAAGCTTTTGGCGACTTTTTCGAACACGGGGGCGTATTGGGCGAAGAGGGTTTTGGCGGCGGTGAAGTGCAGGACGTAGAAGCCCTCTTTGGCGGGGAGGACATAGTGTTTTTCTTTTAA
>Ga0154587_151_pt1 | contig 21391 bp, 12 predicted proteins | sample RifGroF2_FD_116016 | JGI IMG/M metagenome (GOLD analysis project Ga0154587, IMG submission 116016) | Elusimicrobia bacterium GWF2_62_30 | reverse complement strand
AGGGCTTCAAGTTCCTCTTCCTCGCCCTCTTTGATGTGGGCGGCCTCTATCTCGTTGAGCTGGAATTTATACAGGTCCAGCAGGCGCTCGCGCTCGCTCTCGGACATCGAGACGGCGCTCAGGGCCTCTTCCAGCCGGCGCGCTTCTTCCCACGCGGCGTGGACGGCTGAAGTTTCCTTCTCAAGTTTGCCGTAGCGGTCGAGCAGGTCGCGCTGGGCTTCGGGCTTGAGCAGGCTCTGGTGCTCGTTCTGGCCATGGAAATCCACCAGGTAGCCGCCCAGCTCGGAAAGTTGGGCCAGCGTGGCGGAGGCGCCGTTGACGGAGGCGCGCGTGCGGCCCTTGGGGTCGGCCTGGCGGCGTATCTTCACGCCGTCTTTAGCGTTCCAGCGCTCCCTGAGCGCCGGCGGCAGGTTCTCGGCCAGGAACTCCCCCTCCACCTCGGCCGAGGCGGCGCCGGGGCGCAGGATGTCGGAGCCGGAGCGCTCGCCCAGCAGGAAACCGAGCGCGGAAATGATGATGGACTTGCCGGCCCCGGTCTCGCCCGTGAAAATATTCAGCCCGCCGGAGGGTTCCAGCGTCAGCTCATCAATGACCGCAAAATTCTTAATGATCAGTTTTTTCAGCATATCGCACTTGCAAGTCACCGGCCAGCCCGGGGTACGGGCCCAGCGGGCACGCTATCGGCCACACCGTGGCCGCGCTGCCGCTCGGCCTCGGCGCTACGCAAGCCTCGGCCTGCGCGAGCACCCGCTGAACCCGTACCCCGGGTTGGCCGGCGGCTATAGCTATCTCTCTCCCCAACTAAGTTTCCTTCTCAGAATATCGAAATACGAAAAACCGCGCGGGGCCAGCAACTGGAAGCTCTTCGGATGCCGGCGCACCACCACCTCGTCGCCCGGCGCCAGACGGAAGTTCTCCTGCCCGTCCAGGGAAAGGGTAAGCGGCTGCGGCCCGGAGCGGCCGCCCTGCACCACCACCCGCAGCTCATGCTCCGCCGAAAGCACGATGGGGCGGTGCGTAAGCGTATGCGGGCAGATAGGGGACAGCAGCAGCACTTCCAGGTCGGGGATTATGATGGGGCCGGAGGCGGCCAGGCTGTAGGCCGTCGAACCGCTGGGCGTGGCCATGATCAGGCCGTCGCCGAAATACTCGGACAGGAACTGCCCGCCGTAGGAGGCCCGCAGCACGAAAGCGCGGGCCTCGGGGCTGCGGATCACGCAGTCGTTGAGCGCCGGCAGCGGCCCGAACACCGCCCTGCCGCGGCGCCGCACGCTCACGGCCAGCAGGCTGCGCTTGATCCTCATGAAATCGCCCTTCAGGAAAAGCTGCGTATTCTTGAGGAACTCTTTCTGCTCCATGCCGCTCAGAAAGCCCAGCCCCCCGGCGTTGATGCCCAGCACCGGGATGCCGCGCTTGATCACATGGCGGGCGGCGTAAAGCACGGTTCCGTCGCCGCCCACGGCCACGGCCGCGTCGGCCTTCTTTATCTCGCAGGCCGCGTCGTTGACGCAGATGCGCTGAACTTTGGCCCCGGCGGCCTTGAGGCGGCGTTCTATGGCGGCCGCATAGACGATGGCTTTGCGCCTTTTCGAATTAAAAAAAAGCACTACGGTCTTGATACGTTTCATAAGCGTGACTACGCCTTCTGCTCTATCTTGGCCCAGGTGTCCTTCAGGGTCACCGTACGGTTGAAGACAGGAGTTCCGGGCTGCGACTCTTTCGGGTCCGCGAAGAAGTAGCCGAGGCGCTCGAACTGCCAGCGCGAACCCGGAGCGGCGTCCTTCAGCGACGGCTCCAGCATGGCGCGCTCTATCGCTTCCAGCGAGTTGGGGTTCATGTTCTCCTTGAAATCGTGCCCTTCCTCCAGGTCGTCGGGGTTGCGCTTGGTGAACAGCGCGTCGTAAAGGCGGACCCTGGCCGGCACGGCGTGCTTTGCCGAAACCCAGTGGATGGTGCCTTTAATTTTTCGCCCGTCGGGCGCGTCGCCGCCCTTCGTGGCGGGGTCGTAGGTGCAGTGCACCTCGGTGATATTGCCGGCGGCGTCCTTTTTCACGCCCTCGCATTTCACGATATAGGCGGCGCGCAGGCGCACTTCCTGCCCGGGCGTCATGCGGAAGAACTTCTTGGGCGGGACTTCCTTAAAATCGTCCTGCTCTATGTAAAGCTCGCGCGAGAAGGGCACTTTGCGGGTGCCGGCGGCCGGGTCCTCCGGGTTGTTGTTGCAGGTCATCTCCTCCACCTGGCCCTCAGGGTAATTGGTCAGCACCACTTTCACGGGCTTGAGCACGGCCATCGCGCGCGGGGCGCTCTTGTTCAGCTCGTTGCGCAGCGCGTTCTCCAGCACCCAGATGTCGGAGATGCCCGGCACCTTGGAAATGCCGGCGTCGTCGCAGAAGGCGCGCAGGGCGCTGGCGGTATAGCCGCGGCGGCGCAGGCCGCAGACGGTGGGCATGCGGGGATCGTCCCAGCCTTCCACATGCTTGTCTTTCACCAGTTCCAGCAGCTTGCGCTTGCTGGTCACCATGTTGCTGATGGTGCGCCGCGCGAACTCTATCTGCTGCGGGTGGTAGATGCCGAGAGAGTCGATGAACCAGTCGTAGAGCGGCCGGTGGTCGGCGAACTCCAGCGTGCAGATGGAATGGGTGATCTGCTCGATGGAATCCTCCAGGCCGTGCGCCCAGTCGTACATCGGGTAGATGCACCACTTATCGCCCTGGCGGTGATGCGAGGTATGGATGATGCGGTACATGGCGGGGTCGCGCATGTTGATGTTGGGGTGCGCCATGTCTATTTTGGCGCGCAGCGTGCGCGAGCCGTCGGGGAATTCGCCGTTCTTCATCCGTTCGAAAAGGCCGGCGTTCTCCGCCGGGGTGCGGTCCCGGAAAGGGCTGTTGCGGCCGGGTTCGCTCGGCGAGCCGCGGTAGGCGCGCATTTCATCCGCGTTGAGGTCGCAGACATAAGCCTTGCCTTTCTTCACCAGCTCCATGGCCCAGTCGTACATCTGCTGGAAATAGTCCGAGGCGAAGAACAGGCGGTCCTCGAAGTCGCCGCCCAGCCATTTCACGTCCTCGATGATCGAATCCACGTATTCCTGCTCTTCCTTGGCGGGGTTGGTGTCGTCGAAACGCAGGTTGAACTTGCCTTTATAGTCGCGCGCCAGGCCAGAGTTCATAATGATAGAGGTGGCGTGGCCTATATGCAGGTAGCCGTTGGGCTCCGGCGGAAAGCGCGTGTGGACGCGGCCCCCGAACTTGCCGGAGGCGTTATCGGCGTCTATTATTTCGCGGATGAAGTTAGTCTTTGCGGGCAGGTTTTCCATGAAAAAATTATAACAATTTATGCGGCGCGTGGGTTCCCGCTGCAGGCCCTTGCCCGGCCGGGCCCGGCAGTTGAGGGGATCGCCGGCCCGTCTCGCCCGCGGCCCCTGCAGCGCGGTCCTCCCGTTTGAGTTCGAGCACCATCGTTTTCCAGGGCTGCGCGGCCATGCGGTCCGCAGTTTCGCCGGCCGCGGCGCCGGCCGCTTCAGCGTAGGTCCCCTCGCCGCCGACGCGGAAAGGCCCTATCCGCCAGCCGACCACGTCCGGGCCGCCGGTGTAGCCGGCGGGAGCCTCCCAGAAGGCCCCGGGCTCGCCGGCGGCGGCCGGCCCCGGCCAGACCCGGCTCACCCGCACGCCCTCGCCGCGCAGCTTCTGCAGCACGCGCCTGAGCCCCTCCGGCTGCCGGCCGTACGGCAGCAGCACGCCGCGCAGCCCGACCACCTTCGCCAGCGCTTCCAGGCCGCTGAAATTCTTTTCCTCCAGCGAGGTCAGCAGCACCCAGCGGGCCCGCCTCGCGCCGCCGGCCAGCACGGCGTCGGCCAACTTCCTGCCGTTAAGGCCGGGGTTAACGATATCCGGCTCTTCCGACCCGGCGTAGACGAAGGCGCAGGCGGTATTGCCGTCGCCGAAGAGCACGGCCCGGTACGGGCCCGCGCCGCCCCGCGCCGCCAGCCCCCCGGACATGACCGTCAGGGCGCCGGCCAGGAGCAGGTAAAGGCGCGGTTTTGCGAACCCCAGCAGCGGGGCATGGAGTACCGCTAAAGCCAGCAGGAAGAACCCCGCCGTGAACCAGCCGGAGGGCTCGGCGACGTAGACGGAAGAGAACGGCACCCCGGCGAAGAACCGGACCGTTCCAAGGAAAAGCTCCATGAAAATACCGCAAACATAGGCCAGCGGTCCGAACACGAAGCCCGCGCCGGAAAAGAACGCCAGCAGGAAACCAAGCCCCATGGCCACCCCCGAAGCGGGGACAAGGACCATATTCGACACCGGCGAGATCAGCGAGATCTTATGGAAATAGATGGCGAGCAGCGGGTACAGGCCGAGCTGCGCGAAAAGGCTCACCAGGAGCAGGCCGCAGAGGGCGCCCTTTACCCCGCTTTTGGGGGCGTATTTCCCCCAGGCGCCCATGCCCGCGCAAAGGCCGTAGGCGGCCAGGAACGACATCTGGAAGCTCGCGTCGAAAAGAGAGCGGGGAGAGACCACAAGTATCAGCAGGCAGGCCGCGGTAAGCGCGTGGAAGCCCCCCGCCTCCCTGCGCAGCAGCCAGGCGCAGAGCCCGGCAGAGAACATCAGGTAGGCGCGCACCAGCGGGGCGTCCAGGCCGGCCGCTACCACGTAGAACCCGGCCAGGCCCAGCGCGGCCAGCCCGGCGTATTCCCGCCTCAGCCTCAGGCGCGAGCAGAGAAAATATACTACGGCGACCACGAAACCGACGTTGGAGCCCGAAGCGACGAGCAGGTGCATGGCCCCGGAATCCTGGAAGGCCGTCTTCAGGCCCGGCGGCACGCTGCGCTTCTCCCCTATCACCACGCCCCCCAGCACGGACGCCTCCGCCGGCGGCAGGGCCCGCCCGAAAGCGGAGAGGGCGGCACCGCGGAAGCGGCGGGCCAGGAGTATGAAGCGGCCGGGTTTGCCGGTTATGTCCAGGTCGAAGGCCCGGGCCTGCGCGGCAATGCCGCGGCGGGCCAGGTAATCCGCCCAGTCGAGGCTGCCCGGGACCGACGCGCCCGGCGGAATTTCCAGGTCGGCGATAAAGGACACCCGGTCCCCGTAAGTGGCCCCCTTCGCCGCGCGCGCGTAGACCATAAGCCTGGCTTTGAAAGGTTTGCCGTAGAAAGTATCCGCCTCAAGCACGAACCGCGTCCCCCCGGGGACGACGGCCGGGTATTCGGCCACTCGCCCTTCCACCAGCGCCCCGGAACGTGGCAGCGAAAAAGGCAGCCCCGGCGCGGTATCGAGGAGCGCGCCCCGGAACAGGTAAATGCCCGCGGCATAGGCGAGCAACAGTAAAAATAGCGGTCGGCGGTAATAAGAAAGCAGCATAACGCGTCCGTGCGGCGACGAGCGGCGTTACAAAGATGCCTGACCGGTGAGTGACTATGAAGGAGCTGAATCTGGTTCTTTCGGTTCCTGCGGTAACTTTCAAGTTCTGGCGTGCGACACGGGGACCGGATAAGCAAAACCTTCCGACGACCGAGCCTTGCGTAAGCGGCGAGGGAGGAGGATGAGCGATGCCCACGGTGTGGGCGAGCGCGTTTTGCGTTCCGGTCCCCGCGGCGTACGCCAGCCGCCCAAAGAAACCTGTGAAACCCTAAATCTTGGTGCGGCCCTTGAGCGCGTGGCCCAGGGTGACTTCATCCATGTAGTCGATGTCGCCGCCCAGCGGCACGCCGCAGGCTATGCGCGAGATCTTCCCCACGTAAGGCTTGAGGGCGCGCGTCAGGAACATGGCCGTCGCCTCCCCGTCCGTATCGGGGTTGGTGGCGATGATAACCTCTTTCACCGCGCCGTCGGCCGAAGTCACGCGCTCTACCAGCTCCCTGAACTTTATCTGCTCGGTAGAGACGCCGGCCGCCGGGGAAACGGCGCCGTGCAGCACGTGGTATACGCCGGAAAAAGACTTCGCCTTCTCTATGGCGGCCAGGTCCTGGGGGCGCTCCACCACGCAGATCAGCGAGCGGTCCCGCTCCGCGTCGGCGCAGACGGCGCAAAGCCCGCTCTCGGCGTAATTGTAGCACTCGGGACAGTAGCTGACGGAGCTTTTGACGGCGCGCAGGGCTTCCACCAGGTTCTCCACCTCGGAGTCGGACGCGCGCACCACGTAAAGCGCGAACCGCTCCGCCTGCTTCGGGCCCACGCCGGGGAAGCGGCGGAAGGCGTTCATTATGCCCTCGAGAGCTTTCATTGCCCGGGGCCTTTGACCTTGTTGATGCGGGAGATGCGGCCGTGGAAGACCTTGGCCAGGTGCTTAAGCTCGGGCTCCGTCCCCGCCTCCACCACCTCGGGCTCCTGGGGGCGCGCGGCGGCGGCCTTCCTGGCCAGCTCCGGGGGCATATCGTCCTCCAGCACCGTCTCTTCGGAATCGGCCCCCGCCCCGTCGTCTTCCTGCCGGACGGGCGCGCTGACGGCCGCCGGGGCCGCGTGCGCGGCCGACAGCTTTATCTTCCTGCCCGCGGTGCGCGCCAGCATTTCCTCCAGCTCGGGCAGGGCGCGTTCGATCATCGTAACCTCGAATTTATTGGAGCTCAGCAGCCGCCAGGCGTCGGCGCTGTCCTGGTTGAGCTTCACGGAGAGAAGGACGTTGTAAAGCCCGGGCTTTTTCGCGCCTACCACGCCCAGGAATTTTTTCCAGGCATCCGCCGGCACGGGGGCCGCCGCGGCCGGGGCGGGTTGCGCCTGGCGGGGCGCCGCTACCGCGGGGGCCGGGACGGGGGCGCTGTCATTTTTTTTTTGCTCCGCCGGAGCGGCGGGCTGAGAGGAGAGCCGGCCCTCGAGGCCTTCCAGCCTGCGCACCAGGCTTTCCAGCTCCACGGGGGTCTCTATAAGGGTGAAAAGGGCTATCTCCGCCGCCAGCGAAAGCGCGTCGGAGAACTTTATCTCCTCGATAATGACCGTAAGCTTGCGCGAGAGCCGGGCCAGGGCCGCCGCGGGCAGGTCCTTCGGGAGGCCCTTTATGGGCGCCTCCTCCCTGGAAAAGCCGTGCGCGGACAGGAAAGCCTCGGCGAACAGGTTGCGCAGGTCGCGCAGGGCGCCCAGCGGGTCCTGGCCTTCGGCATTAATGCGGTCGAAGGCGGCGTGCAGGCCGGCCGCGTCGCGCGCTGCCAGGGCAAGGGCCAGCGAGTTCACCACTTCCGGCCCGGGATGGCCCAGCAGGTCGTTGATGATCTCCGCCTTCACTTCCCCGTGGCCGAAAGAGACCGCGCGGTCGAGCGTGGTCATGGCGTCGCGCATGGCGCCTTCGGAAGAGCGGGAGATAAGCTTGAGCGCTTCGGGCTCGAACTTCACTTTTTCCTTCTCCGCCACCTCTTTGAGCCTGGCGAAGATATCCGCTTCGGAAATAGGGCGGAAACGGAAGCTCTGGGAGCGGGAAAGGATGGTGAGCGGCACCTTGTTCTGCTCGGTGGTGGCCATGATGAACACCACGTGCGCCGGCGGCTCTTCCACGGTCTTGAGCAGCGCGTTGAAAGCGCCGGTGGAGAGCATGTGCACTTCGTCGAGGATATATATCTTGTACTTGTCGCGCGAGGGCGCGAAATCCACGTTCTCGATGATGACGCTGCGCACCTTGTCCACGCCCGTATTGGAGGCCGCGTCTATCTCTATCACGTCCAGGGATTTGGATTCGGTTATCTCCACGCAGGAGGGGCACTTGCCGCAGGGCACGCCGTTCTTCGGCTGGTGGCAGTTAAGGGTTTTGGCGAGGATGCGGGCTATGGTGGTCTTGCCGCAGCCGCGGGGGCCGTAGAACACGTAGGAATGGGCTATGCGGCCCAGTTTGACGGCATTGGCCAGGGTTACCTTGATAGTATCCTGACCGAGGACCTCGCCCAGGTTCCCGGGGCGGTATTTCGTCGCAAAATTTTCGTACATAAGGGGCTCTTAAACGGAGGCTTAGCTGCAGGATACCGGGCACCAGGAAGGCTGCGCCGCCGGGCGGGCTCCCTGTCTTCGGGGAACCGCCCGGCAGCCCGGCCGCAACGCTGTCCGGCTGTAATTAGAACGAGATACCGACGCCGAGAGAGATGTAGCTGTCTTTCCCGTCCTGGTCGAACACCTGGTAGCCGACATTGGCCTTGACCATGTCGAAGTCTATGTAGGCGCCGAGCAGGAGGGCGGTGCTGTCGGATACCGCCTGGCCGGCATAAGCCTTGTACTTGGTGGCCGTGTACGAGACGAACGGCGTCACCAGCGGCTGGCCGGGAAGGTCGAGCTTCACGTTCACGCTCGACTTGGGCAGGGTATTCGTGGCGAAGGTATGCCCGGGAACGAGCCCGAACGTGACCGCGTCCTGGTCGCCGTAGGAATAGCCGGTGTAGGAACCGGAGATGTTGACCATAAGGACCTTGGCGCCCGCGAAGATGGAACCTTCGCCCTGGCCGGTCTCTTTGTCGGCGCCGACGGTTTGCGCCTGGGTGTGCATGGTGTACTTGCCGCCCACGCCTACGTCAACGCGGCTGACGCCCTTGCCGCCGCCGGAGCCCGCGCGGGAGCCGGGGCCGGCAAGGCGGGAATGGCCGCCGCCGCCGGGGGTAAGGGTGAAGGTTATATCCCCGCCCACGAACCTGTTGGAATAGTTATTGACTTCGGGGGTAATACCCGCGAGGGCCGCCACGGTATACTTTTCGGCGTCCATGGAACCGCGCAAAGAGTAGGTGCGCAGGGTCTTGCCGTCATAAGTGGCGCCGTCCGAAGTATACGTCTCAAGTATGGGCTCTATGGCGAACGTGTCCGAACCGATGACGGCGTCCAGCTTGATGCCGCTATAGCCGTCCGGGCCCGTGATCTTGGTCACGTCGCCTTTGAAATAGGCTGACGCGCTGCCGCTTACCGCCGCAAGTATGGTAATGACCGCAATAAGTTTTTTCATCTATTGTTCTCCCTTCTGAGAAAGGTTCCCTCTCCGGGCGCTCCCGGAATAACAGCTATATTATACGATTTTCGCATAGTCCGCATAAAAGAAAAACCCCGCCGGCCTTTCGAGGCCGGCGGGGGTTCCTGTTAATCCCGGCCGCTGTTACTTGGAGCGCGCGTCCTTACCGCCGTAACACAGCGCGTTCGTCATCGCCGGGATTTTGTTGTACGAGCCGAACGGCAGCGCCGTCATGGTGCCAACGGCATAGCTGCCGCCCACCTTGGCCACCGAGGGCCCCACGGAGATGTTCACGCCGTAGGTTTCGGTCTTGGAGGTGGGCTTCTTGATCAGCAGCGACCCGGCGTACACCTTCCAGAGTTTGTCCGCGCCGCGGTTGCAGGACACTTGGAGCGCCATGTCATAGTCGCTCGATTCCACGCCCTTGTACAGGAGCATGTCATCCCCGGTCTCGGACGGGTCCGTAGCTACCAGGCGGGTATTATCGCCTTCCGTGTACACCCTGCCGGTCTCGTCGAACTCCACTCCGTAGATGCGGTCGAACCAGGTGTCGACGCAATGCTTGATGCCGCCTTCCAGGGTGACGAACATATTCGTCCGGCCCGCCCAGTTGGTGTGATCCGTCCACTCGGAGCGGCAGATCTTCATCATGTCCGAGGTGGACTGCATCTTCCCGTTCACGGTAGACTGCACATTGAGGAACGCCGGCCTGTACGCCGTGTCGGAATAGGGGAAGAACCCGGCGGGCTTCAGTTTCCATTTAAGCTGGACATAGAAGCCGCTGACCTTCTTGCAGCCCAGTTCGGTAGCATGGCACTTGAGCGGTACGGGAATGGCCGCGGCCTCTTTCCTGAGGGTTTCGATGGCGGCGGCCAGGCCTTTCGCTTCGGAGAGCTTGCCCACCAGCGTGTTCTTGGCGGTGAGCACCGTCTCGCGTGTGTTGGAAGTCTGCGCCGTGTTGTTGGTCTGGGTGGCGTTGTTCTTCAGGGTCGTCAGCTCTTCCATCTTCGCTTTGGCCGTCGTGCGCAGGGCGTCGGCCTGGGTGCCCGACGGGAAATTCCCTAAGGACGTCCTGCCGTTCGCATGCGCGGTGACTATGCCGTCATACGCCGTCTTAGCCTGCGTCCTCAGAGTGGCGATGGACGCGGGCTTTATGCCCTCCAGCCTGTCCACTTCCTTGGCGGCGGTATTAAAGGAGGACAACGCGGAACTCATCTCGCCGTCTATCGCGGCGATGCGGGCGTTGATCTCCTTCAGCCGCGTCGGACTGACGCTCTTGCTGGCGAGCTCTATCTTAAGGGCAGCCATCTCGTCTTTGAGCTTGGTTATCTTGCCCATCTGCGCTTCGGCCACCTTCAGCTGGGCTTTGCAAGCTTCGGAAGTGCAGTTCGCCTTGTTGGCCTCTATCTTGTCGTACAGGGTCTGGGCCGCGCTCAGCTGCGAGGAGTACTTCGAGCTGAGAGCGTCGAGGCTCCCCTGCACCTGCCCTACGGTAAGCCCGCTCGGATCCACTGTGCCGGTACCGGTGCTGGGAATGACCGCACCGTTGCCGCCGTTATTGACCGGAGTGGTGCTGACGGGCGCGTCAGGAGTATTCCCGCCGCAGCCTGCGCTGGTGAAGTAGCAGGGATTTACCGCTATGCCCAGGCCGAGTATCTTGCGCTTCAGGTCGGCTTCAGCCAGCGCTATATTGTTCTTGGTAAGCGCCGACTGGCTCTCTATATTCTTGAAGTCCGCGTACATGACCGACCCGGCCGCTATCTCCTTGCTGCGCGTGTTATTGGTAACAAGGTCTTCGGGGGCGGGCAGTGAGTGGGGCTTGCCTTCGGAGATGGCGGCGTTGAACTTCGCCCAGGCTTCCACCTCGGCCTTTGCGGCCGCCTCGCTGTTAAAGGCGTTACCCTTGGCCCAGAGCTTCTCCCAGTCCAGGGCGCGCAGCGATACGGCGGCCTTTTTCAGGGGGGCCACGGCGGCCGCGTCTTTTACGGGGGCCGTGGACTCCACCACTTTGGGCCTGCCGGTGATCTGGCTGAGCTTCGAGGACGGGTCAAGGACCGTGTCATCCACCAGCTTGACGGCTTCGGTCACCAGGCCGGTGTGCTCCTCGCCTATCTTCTTTATGCCGGCGCCGATAGGAGTTATCTGCTCCTGGAAGGCGGTCTTGCGGGTGCCATGCATGGCAAGCAGGTCCTTGGCGCTGTTGTAAGGAATGGAGACCTGTTTCTCCCAGTCCAGTTTCCATTGATCCACGGCGGCAACGATCTTGGCGTTATCCGCGGGAGTAAGGTAAGACTCTATTTTTTCGTCGGTCTTTAGCATCTGGACCGTGCCCGCTTTGGCGGCCGCATAGAGCTTGTCCGAATAGGTAACGTGCTTGGCGTACAGGTCCTCGGTGGCGGTGAAAGTCGCGCCGGCCTCGGAGATCTTGCCGGCATACTTGCCTACGGCCTCCACGGCTTTGCCTTCGAGGGTAATAAGGGCGTTCTTTACGCCCTCGGCCTGCGTGCCGAGATTCTGGAACCCGCCCTTCATGCTGGCGACGTTTTCCGCCATCTTTCTGGGAGAGCCCTCGGCTTCCGCCGCCAGGGCGACGATGCTGCGCAGCTGGTCGTCATAGTCCTTGAAATCCAGCGCGGTGCCGCTGGAGATGGCCGCGGGGTCCGTTACCGGCGTATCCCCGGTCACGGGGGTTTCGCCGCTGGTGCCGCCGGCGCCGCACGCCGTGCCGATGTCGGGAGTGGGGTTGTTGCCGCAGATGCAGTTCATGAACGACGCGGAACCCTTATCCTTGCCGGCCGCGTCTATGCGCTGTTTCTGCGCGCACCCGACGGGGGCTCTGCACAGCTTGCTGGGTTTGGAGATCCCGTTCTCCTTACACCTGTCGCCGCACTGCGTAAGCGCTTCGCTGCATTCTCCGCCGGGGCAGGAATCAGGCTGCCAGCAGTACTTTGTCGGCGCGGAGCCGTCCATGCCCAGCAGCGAGTCGGACTGCTCGCCCACGAACTTGGTCAGCGAACCGGTGAAGCCGGTAAGTATCGCGTTTATTATCTGCTTGGGGATCTCGTACTGCTTATAGAATTCCCATTCAAGGGCCTTGGCCTGGCGCGCCTTGGCGGCGGCCATGGCGAGGGATTCGCCGCTGCTGCTGTGGGAGTTCTTGTTGCTGGAGTTGGACGGAGACTTGGTCTTCTCGCCTTCGCCTCCGGCACCCATACCGCCGTCGCCGCTTACCTTGACGGCGTCGGCCGCGGCCCTCTCCAGGGCGCCGGTGGCGCCTGAACCGGAGAAGTTGCCGGCTGACCTGTCGGCCTGCGCGCGGAGCTTCTCAAGAGCGCTCTTGGAAACGCTGCCCGGGCTGTTCCCGGCCACGCCTTTGTAGCCGGCCGCGGCCACGGGGCCCACCATGGAGCGCTTCGCCGCCTTGCCGGACGCCGATTTGGCGGCGTCGGTGATCTTGCTGTCGGCGCTGTGGCCGCCGCCCGTGCGGGTGCCTTCGCCGCCGCTGAAGAAAGAGCCGGCGCTGCGCAGAGCCGACTGCATCCTGGGAATAGGCGTGGGAGCGCCGGCCGATTTGGTGGCTTCGGAGAAAGCCGCGCGGCCCGCGTCTTTAATGGCGTCGCGCATGCCGAAGTTCTCGGTCATGGCGGGGGGCGGGGCCGGCGGCTGCGCCGCCTGCGAGCCCAATATCAGCGAGGCCGGGTCCCTGGAGCTCAGGGGCGTTATTACCTCGCCGGAGCCGTCCGCGGAGCCCTGGCTGAGGGCGTTTATGCCCGGTTCATACACGCCGGCGATGGACGAGCCCTCCCTGGAGCCGAAGCCCGGGGTCAGCAGGTTGTCGGAAGACGGTTTGGACATTACGAATTCGGCCACGGGCGCCATCACGAGCACGCTCAGGCCTACGCCCACGAAAGCCATGTCCCTGCGGGACAGGTTCTTGAGCTTATCCATTATCCCGCCGGATACGCGGGAGAGCAGAGGCGCCTTGCCGAATATGGAGGTCTTCTTGTAAGGAGCTCCACCCTTGGCCATTATAGGCATCTCTTTTTTGTTCTCGTCTTCGTTATTATAGAGGTTCATAACCGCCTCCAACCACTTGATTTAAAATCCTAAAACAATGCGCCAAGCCCGCTGCCGGAACCCGGGAAACGTCCCCGGGTCAGACCATGCTTTTCCAAATTATACTCTATACTATACGCTCTCCGCAGCCAAGTGTCATTAGGCCCCGTAAGCTATAGGCCTTTAGACCCAGTGACGGCGCCCGCACCGCGCAATACCGCGCTAACGCCGGACCGCCATAAAAAAACCCGCCGTCAAAAGCCGGAGCCTGGCCCGCTTTCGCGGGCCCGAAAGGTGCGACTGCAGTTGTTTACACGTAAATACGTCAACGTCTCTTTGATGTAGCGACACTGCACAGCGCACCTCTCTGCTCAGGACTTCAAACTACGGGCTAAGATGAACCGCAAAAAACGCAGCTGCCTGCCGGGCGAACCCGGCTAACCTTCGTCCTCGCTGGACTCGGGCATATCATACCCGGACATCCACCTGACCACGCCCTTCACCCAGGCGCCGGCATCATCGCCCAGCACGCCGGTAAGGGCCAGCGTGGTCAGCACTATGCCGCCCACCGCGAAAACTACTATCCAGCACAGGATCTCCACCAGGCAGGAATACCAGTGGCAGGTGATGTGCATGTCCGCGTACTTGTTGCAAGGCATGGGATCATATTCCGTTTCGCACTTGGTGGTCACTATCCTGGTAAGTTCATTGGACTCGGTGCAGAGCCCCACCAGGCCTTTCTGGTATTTCGGGTCCCCGTTGCCGGGATCGCCGTCTACTTTCCTGTTCCACCGTCTTACCGCGCTGCCGTTGCAGCAGGAAGGCGGATTCTCGAAATCCATGGTGTCCTGGATCTCCTTCATGTCGGTGGCGTCCGTAGCGGCCTGCGCGCCTTCCGCGGCGCCGGCCGCGGCGCAATCGAGGGCTTTCTGGTTCAGGGCGTCCACGTTGCCTATCAGGCTGCCGGCGAAGGCCGCGCTGGGCACCGTGGGGGCGATGGCGTCCGACTGCAGGAAGTCGGCGTCCACCTCGTTGCCGTCGTAAGTGGCGCCGCCGTAGGCGGTCTCGAACTCCGGCGTGCGCGACTCGAAAGCCATACCGGCCATGGCGAAAGTTTCCGACAGCTGGAACATGGGTTTCTTGTTATTGAGCTTGTTGACCGCCCCGGAACGCGAAGTGTTTTTACCCATCTTCTTCCAGGAAAAGCCGGAGACGCGGCCCATCTTGCCATTCAGCCTTTTGGGGGACCCGGGAGCGGGAACCCTGTCTTCCGTCTGGTTGGCGGCCCGGTTATACATGCCCGAGGCCTTGTCGGCGGTGCCGCCGGGAGAGCTCAGCAGGGTGCGGTCGGCATAAGGAGCGGCGCTGTAAAAGCCTTCCCCGCCGCCTCCGGCGCCCGCCATCAAATCGCCGTACATGCTGCCGCCGTCGCCGCCGCCCGCGCCTGGTGCGCCCTGCAGGCTCACTGCCCCGGCATTGGGGTCCTTGGACTGTTCCTGGGGGCTGGCCACGCCTTTAACTTCGTCGGCCTTGGGAGGTTTGGACCCGTCGTCTTTAATCACCGGCGGGCCAAAAACGTCGCCGCCGCCGCGCAGCATATCCATGGAAGAGGGACTTCCGGCCGGGGGCAAAGGCGCGTTAGCGGCCCGCAGGAACCTGTCCCAGAAAGAACTGCTCTTGCTGACATGCTCGGCCCTGGCCATCTCGGCCGCCATCTTATCCTGGGAACGCGGGTCCGAAGACGACGCCAGATCCGAACCGGAGAACCCCATGGCGCGCATTACAGCGGCCACGGGCGCGAAAGACATAAGAGTGCTGAGCTTTTCAGCCGGCAGCACGAACGGCACCGACACCAGGCCGGCGACGAACAGCACCGCGGCGTACTTGCCGCGGCCGCGGAAGATAAGCAGCAGAGACGCCAAAAGCGACTTCCGCTTGTTCCTTTCTATGAATTCGCTTCCCATATAATCGCCTCCACAAAACCGCGTGCGCGCGACCGTCCGCCGCGCGCACGGGATCGGAGATACTTTCAGCTACTTCGTAACGCTCGGTCCGATCATGGAACCCACAAGCGAGACCAGGGACGCCGCGCCCGCCACCCACAGGGTATTCGTTACCAGCGCGTCCGCAGGGTCGCCGAACGCCGCCAGGGCGGCCGCACCCAGGGCTATTCCGGCGCCTACTCCGTATATGGCGGCCAGCCAGCCCTGCCCGTACTTAATACCAAGGTCCGCTATCGCCAGGTACATCGCGTAACCCGCGGCCGCTGCCGCGCCGATCACGCAGGCATAACCGACTATATAGAGGATGACCGAAGCGACCTGCCCCCAGACGCTGCTGCTGAGCGCCTGGGCTGCCTTGATACAGATGGCCCCGGCGACAGACAGCGCCGCGGACAGGTATATCATGTTCTGTATGTCTTTGGCGGTCTGCTCCCATTCCTCGACATGCTCCGTGCACTCCTCGGCGCTGCCGGTACATTCCGGGATGACGATCCCGCCGCTGTCGTTGGTCCCGCCGCCGCCGCCCGTGCCGGCGTTGTCAAGGGACGGGGAGGTCACTATGCCGGCCCCCTCTCCCTCGCCCAGGCCCGTGCCTTCCGTGGTCTGACCGGCGGTAGTCCCGGTCCACGCGGCATCCTGGGTGTAGCGCTGGGTATCAGCGCTGGTGCCGGTATAAGATTTCTGCATTCCGCGCATGGCGTTCAGCTGGTTCCTGGAACCTGTGCCGTATTTGGATTTCCCGCCAGCGCCGGCCCCGGACATCACGGGGCGCGCCGCGCCTTTCATGGCCAGCAGCTTGCTCTTCCGGTCCTGGAATTTAGGCATGGCCGTGAAGCCCGTGCCTACCCCTCCGGAAAGCCCCTTCGCGCCGCCCAGGGCGTTCTGGTTCTTGCCGCCGGGGCTGCTCATCATCATCCTGTTGGAGCCGCCGCCGCTGCCGCCGATCTGGCTGGTCAGGGAAGAACCGGCGCCCGCGCCGTTCATCGCCTGGCCGACCATGCCCTGCGCCATAGCCTCGCCGTCCGGCTTAGGCTGCTCGGCCTTCGCATCCGCCTTCGCGGAACTGGCGGAAGCCTTGTCGGAGGGTTTGCCGGCCGAGTTCTTCGGCATCGCGCCATCCTCGTTCATGGAAAGCCCGGACCCCTTGTTGGTGTCCGTGAACATGTTCAGGGAGGAGCCCTGGTTGTTCTGCTGGCTTCTCAGGATGGCCGGGACATAATTGCTGTCCGGAGACCTGTTGGAGCTGAACGACCCGGAGTTAACCCCGACCGGATTGCTGCTGGTGGAGTTATTCACCATGTACACTCCGCCGGCCACGGTTACCGCCGCTATCGTAAGGACAGTGCCGATATTACCCGCTATCAGCCCGCCCAGCCCGGCAGAGGAAGCGCCCCCAAGGCCGGCTGCGCCGCCCAGGCTTTTGCCCCCAGAACCGAGACCGCGCAAGAACCCGAGAAAACCGCCCTTCTTCTCGGTCTTGGCTTTGAAGTTTATTTCCGGCAGATTGTCTTTCATAAGACCTCCAACTGTTTCTCCGACATCACACTAGAATACGACTCACATCCCCTTGAATATATCGCCTATCTGGCCATCGGCCCCTATAGCTTTGGGCGCGCCGCCTTTTCCACCGCCTACTTCGCAGAAGGCATCCCAGGCCTTTATCGCCAGCATTATACCGGCCGCGACATAAATGCCGCCCATCCATTTCTGGCCTTCCCACGCGCCCTTACCCTCGGCGTTGTCCGGATCGCCCTGCATCAGTTTGATACCGTTGTAGACGACGATGGCAGCCGCGAGCAAAGCGCCGGCCAGCGCTACGCACGCCATTATGTAGCCCAGCCAGGAGATCCAGGGCACATTGCTCTTGGCTATCTTGGCGAATATCTTGATAAGGACTATGCCGAGAACTGCCGCCAGCATGGCCATCATCGCGTTATTTTCGAATTCCTTCCAGGGGCTGACGTTTTCCGGAGTGGTTACTTCCGGCACGCTGGAGCTGTTGCTGTTAAGGCTGGGGTCGTTGCCCTTAAGGTTGGCGCCGTTGGAAACGCCGGCCCCGCCGAGCCCCGCTCCGCCCGCCCCGCCGCCTACATCACCGGCGCCGGTGGTCTCTCCGGAGAAAGCCTCGGTGGCCATGGAGCGCGCGCCGGCCCCGTCCGAAGAATAAGCCGCCTTCGCCCCCAGCTTAGAAGCGAATTTAGCCTGCGCATGCGCGCCTTTCTTGTTGAAGTTGGGAACCGCGTACTTGGGAGAACTCTTCATCCTCGCGGCCATGGCGCTCATGCCGGAGGTCTTGCCGCCGTCCGCGCCCGCGGGAGCCCGGTACATGGAGGCGAACTGGTTGCCTATACCGCCGGAAAGGCCGCCGCCGTTCTGCATCCGCGGCATGGCGCTGCCGCCGGAACCGCCGCCGCCTTTAGCGCCGCCGAAGCCGGCCGACGCCTGCAATTTGGGCGCCCCGGTATTGCTGGAAGAACCGCCGGCCGCGGGAGCCTCGGCTGAAGCGTCAGCAGCAGCCCCGTCTTCAGGATTAACAGCCGCGGCATCGGCGGCTTCCCCGGAAGCGGCCCCGCCGCCTTCGCCGGCAAGCCCGCTTATGCCGTCCTTTTTGGCCTGCTCCCTGAACATGTCAAGAGTGGAAGCTGAAGCCGACGAGTTATCCTTGGCGCGGGCCCGTTCCTCTCCGGCCTCGCTGGAAGCTTCCTCGTAGTAGGTGTTCTGGAAAAGCTCCGAGCTGTAGACCGGTTTCGAGGAGGAGCCCACGAAATTGTAGACCACGCCCACGCCGGCGGCTATAGTGGCCCCGCCCAGAACCATGCCTACTATGCCCGCTTTAGTGGCGAAAAGCCCGCCCAGCCCCCCGGCCGAGCCGACCCCGGAGGAAGCTCCGCCCATTGCGGACGAACCTCCCCTGAAAATCCCGGAAAGCGCGGAAAGAAATCCGCCTTTCTCTTCTTTGTTGCCGTTAGAATTGTTCATATAACTTCCTCCCGCTGCTTAGCCTTTAAGCGCCGAACGCCATGCCGATAGCCGCCTTAAGGATCATCTGTATTATCATCTGCTTCATCTGCTCGTCCTGACTTTCCACTTCACTGGCCTCAACAGGCTTAGGCATGGTGACCTTATGCTTGTTGATAGAGGGATCGTTCTTCTTGAGGTCCCCGGCCGCCTGCCCCATCTCCAGGCCTGAAACCGCCGAAACTTCTTCGGACTTACCGCCGAGTTCAGAGGTAGAAAGCCCTTTATTGCCGCCCGAAAAGGCCGTGGTGGCGTCGTTGCGCGACGCATCGGAGTTGGGAGACTTCATCGCCAGCGCGCCCTTGGACACCGCGTCATTAAGCGAAGTGGTAGCGGCGCCTCTGTCCTTCTCCTTAAGAACGGAAGGGACGTCCTTTTTCAGGTCGGCGGACAGGGGCTTGGCTAATTCCGCCTTCGTGTTGCCGCTGCCGAAGAACTTATTGTGGGAACCGCCGGCGGTCATGGTGTTGTTGCTTCCGCCGGAGATTGACCCCACGGCCGCCAGCTTGCCGGCGGGGCCGCCTGAAGGGGAAGAGCCGCCCCCGCCGCCGTAAACCGCGCCGGGGCCTTCCGAAGGCGCCGAGGCCGCGGCATCAGCTGAGGCCGAGACCACCGGTTCTTCCGCGGCGCCCGACTGGAAAAGGGAAGCCGCAATATCCTCGCCCGAGGTGGCGGGATTGTTGGTCATCTCGCCGCTGAGGGGAGAACCCGGGGCGCTGCCTTCCTGCGGTATGTCCGTGCCCAAGGTGGAGATATCTGAAACCCTGGAGTTGAACGGGTTGCCCGCCCCGCCGGAGGACGAAGCTGTGCCGTTCATCAGCGGCATCGAGATCCACAGCCCGAGTATGATCACGGCCACAGTGCCGCCGACGACGTACTGTGGGGCTTTTTTCTTTCTGGTCTGAAGTTTTATCATAACCCCGCCTCTCCGCCCCTCTCGTTCTGCAACACAAATAACTTTAAACTTTCCCTGACACAGTCCTGCGGACGTTCAGAGCAAAGCTAATTTCCCTGCGATGTTATACCAGACAAAACCCCGATTGTCAAGGCCCAGTCGGACCGCCCGCTGGGGGCTCATTCGGGTACGTCAGAACCGACGCGTCCGCATTAAACTCCGCCACAGGAGGACTGCCTGTGATATCGTAAACGAACGTGTACGTGCATTCGACAGAACCGTCCTGGCCGAGTTTGGTCCCTTCAAAGGAGGCCGTCCAATCGTCTCCGTTTTTAGTATATTCGGGTTCGGAATCCTCATAGGGGGGGCAGGGATCCTTACAATACGAGGAGTTTTGCTCCAGCTCGTTCTGTACTTCTTGAGGCGGCACATTGCTGTTTCTATCTTCGCCGTTGGAGGGACCGGCCGGCGTCGCCGGCTTGGAAGTACTGAGGTTACCGCCCACCTTGTTCGCAAGAACAGAGGCCATATCCTGCTGCGCGGTCTTGGTGGGATCTTTTTCCATTTTCGCGCTACTCGCAGCGGGAGCGGAAGCCTCGGTAGTCTTCAGGCTGGTTATTTCGCCGCTCTTTATGGTATCAAGGGACACCAGGCCCGACTTGCCATACGCCGACACCGACCCGCCGCCTGCGCTTCCGCTTCCGAACTTGGAAGAGCCGCCGGTGCTGCCGGAGAAACTCTGGTCCCACTTGTTCTTGGCGGTCATAGCGGAACTGCTCCGGAGGCCTTCCTTCAGCGTCGCCTGCGCGTTACGCAATGAGCCAAGAGTGCCCTTGCCCGTTCCCGCCCCCCCTTGACCGTCCGCGCCTCCGGACAACTTCAAATTGTCGCCGCTGGTACCGCCGGCGAACCGCGAAGCGCCTCCGGAAGATTTAGTGCCGCCCCCGCCTCCGCCGCCGACGCCTCCGCCGCGGCCGCCGCCGCTCATTTTCGGGACCGATGTGGGCGGACCCGACGAAGCCGCGCGCGCGGCGGCAGGAGAAGAAACCTGCCTGCCCTCGGGAGCCGCCTTGCCCATCCAGTCGGAGAGATTGATGTTAGCCGCGCTTGCCGCGCGCGCCCTCAGCTTATCCTGATAAAGTTCATTCTTCCGATTAGTATCCTCATCCTCCACCACAAGAGAGCCCACAGACCTGAAGAACGAAGACACTCCGTCCCTCACTACGGTACCGTAGCTGAAATTCCCGGAGCCTTTTTTCATATCCTCCGAACCCTGGAGGATGAAGAACAGGAATATTCCTCCGCCCCCGACGAGGAATATCGCCATCAGGAGAAATACGCCTTTCTTGCGGTTTTTAGGTTTCTCTTCCATATACTCTCCCCCTAACGCCAAAAATCAGAGCCTGTCTTCCACCCTTCCCTTGCCCGGGAAACTGGAAAGAACAGGAGAGTTCACAGCGATAGTCTACCAGACGAAACCCCGAATTTCAAGGGGCGACAAGATCTTTGTTCTTTTCGGCTATCAGGGCGGCCAGTTCGTCTATCTGGGCCAGGTCGGCTTCCGTCGGCATTCCTTTTATTATCACCGGCTTCAGCACTTCCGCCTTGATATTGGGAATAAGCCCGGCGATGGTCTCCAGGGCGCGGCCGCCCCAGCCGAAGGAACCTATGACGGAAACGAATTTAGCTTTGGGCCGCAGGAGATTGGCCAGGTAAGCGGCATAAACCGCCTTGGGATGCGGCCCGGTCAGCACGGTAGGCGTGCCGATAACGATGGTGGACGCGTCCACCAGGGCCATGGCCACCCGCCCTTCGTCGAACTGTTCCAGGTTCAGCTTCTCTGCCGGGATACCGGCTTCCTGCAGGCGGCTTACCAGCCGGTTCACCAGCATATAGGTGCTGCCGTGCATGGAGATATAGGCGATCAACACTTTTTTGCGCGGCTCGCTCACGGCCCAGTCCCGGTAGATGTCGAAGATGAACTTCGGATCGCGGTGCACGGGGCCGTGGCTGGGGGCTATGAAGGAGATCTCGTATTTAGACAGCTTCTCCAGGTGGCTTTTTATATTGGACCGGAACGGCATCATTATTTCCGCGTAGTAGCGCTTCATGGGCGTGTACACCACGTGCTCCTCGGAGAACAGCTCGCCCGCGGCGAGGTGAGAGCCGAAGAAGTCGCAGGAAAAAAGCACCTTCTCCTCGCGGAGATACGTCACCATGGTCTCGGGCCAGTGCACCCAGGGCGTGTAGATGAACTCCAGGGTCTTGCCGCCCAGCTGCAGGGTTTCCCCGTCCTTGACCTCGATGAACTTTTCGGCCGGGAGATGCAGGTGCGTCATCAGGAACTCTTTGCACTTCGGGTTGGTCACCACTTTGGCCTGCGGGTATTTTTCCAGCACCAGCGGGATGGAGCCGGAGTGGTCCTGTTCGGCGTGATGGGCCACCACGTAATCTATCCTGTCCTCGCCTTTAAGGTAGTCGAAGAGCTCCGCCGCTTTTTCCGGGTCGA
>Ga0154587_143_pt1 | contig 25047 bp, 24 predicted proteins | sample RifGroF2_FD_116016 | JGI IMG/M metagenome (GOLD analysis project Ga0154587, IMG submission 116016) | Elusimicrobia bacterium GWF2_62_30 | reverse complement strand
ATGACGGTACTGGGATTTATAAAAAATGAAGAACCACGATCCGTGGGCGGTATTCTATTGCCTGTTGACGAGGGGACCTCTAATGAGTGCTTATCCTCTCCCCCGGCTCGCGCCCCCGGTTTTTTTGTAAACTGGTGCGATGGAAAAGGCTGGGTGGCGGAATAATGCGTGGGGGAGGCTGGCGGCGGCCTGGTCGGCCAGGCCCTGGGCGGGCGCGGTGGTCGTTTTCCTTCTTGCGCTGGCGGTGCGCCTGGTGTTCCTGGCGCAATGGGCGCACCTTCCTTATATAGACGCCTTCAGCGCGGACGCCTGGGTGCATGAGAAATGGGCCCTGGAGATCCTCAACAACGGGCTGCTGCGGCACACCGCTTTTTACCAATCGCCGTTCTATCCTTACTTCCTGGCTGGCTTTTACAAGGTTTTCGGTCACCACCCGCACTGGGTTTTCGGCCTGCAGGCCGTTGTGGATGCCGCCGGCTGCGTGCTGATAATGCAGCTGGCGCGGCGCTGTTTCGGCGCGCGCGCGGGTCTCCTTGCCGGTTTCGCGGCGGCATTTTACCGGCCCTTCATCTTCAGCACCGGGCTGCTGACCAAGGAGACTTTCGTGGTGTTCGGCACGGCGCTGTTCACCTGGCTGGCCCTGCGCGCGGACGAGCGCGGGCGCCGGGCCGACTTCTTCTTCTGCGGCCTGGCCGCGGGGTGGACGGCGCTGTCACGTTCCAATATCCTTCTGCTGGCCCCTGCCGCGCTGTTCTGGTTCTGGCTGCGGCGCGGGCGCGCCGACGGCCCGGGGGTATTCCTTAAGAACGCGGCGCTGCCGCTGCTGCTGGGGGTACTGCTGCCGCTGGCGCCGGCCGCCGTCCATAACTATGCCGCCAGCCGGGACTTTGTGCTGGTCAACTATACCGGCGGCTTCACGTTCTTTATCGGCAACAACCCCGAATCGGACGGCACCGCCAATTTCCCGCTCGGCATAAACTCTGACCCGCTCCTGGAAGAATCGCAGTCGGCCGGCATGGCGGAAAAACTGGCGGGTAAAAAACTGAAGCCCTCGGAGGTTTCAGCGTTCTGGCTGCGCAGGGGCCTGGGTTTCATAGCGGAGCACCCGGCGAAATGGGCCGGCCTCACCGCGCTGAAGTTCTGGTTCTTCTGGAACTGGTACGAGATCCCGGATAATTACGACCTGCAGTTCGTCGCGGAACATTTTAAAAGCGTCCTCTCGCTGCCGCTGGTTTCTTTCGCCCTGGCCGGCTGCCTGGGAGCGGCCGGCCTCTTCCTGTGCCGGGCAAGGGAAATTTCGGGCCTGCCCCTGCTGCTTTTCTGGACTTACCTGGCCTCGGTGCTGCCTTTTGCCGTAAGCGACCGCTACAGGTACCCGGCGCTGGTCTTCCTGCTGCCCGCCGCCGCGGCCGCCGCCGACCGGCTTATAACCGCGGCCGGCAGCCGGCAATGGAGGCCGCTGTGGAAGCCTTTCCTGGCCGCCGCGCCCCTGATGCTGCTTTGCCTCGCCCGGCCGCCGTTCAATTTCAGGTTCGGCGAAGCCGCGGGCTGGACCCAGCTTACCGCGGTCTATGGCGCGCGCGGCGAGCACGGCAAAGCGCTGGAGGCTTTCGACCGGGCGCTGGGGACGGCGCCGGAAAGCGTGGACGAAGCCGCCGTGATCAACGCCGCCGCCTCCCTGGAAGCGCTTGGCCGGCCCGGCGACGCCCTGGCCTTTTACGGGCGCTGGCTGGAAGTCTACCCGGGCTCGTCCATGCTTTACAATAACAGCGGCGTGCTGCTTTACCGCCAGGGCAGAATAAAGGAAGGCGTGAAGATGTTCGAGAAGTCCCTGGCGCTGGACCCGGCGCCGAAGAACCAGTACAAGAACCTCTTCTACGGCTACGCCAAACTGGGCGACAAAAAAGCGCTCCAGTACGGCGAAACCGCCCTCGCCCTCTTCCCCGCCGACGCCGAGTTCGCCCGCGCCGTCTCCGCCCAGCGGAAAAAACGCGGTAATTCTAACTTTCAGGTGAAATAGTATGCCGCCAGGGAAAATAATTCCGCTCATAAGGAAAGGAGAGCTCCTGGAGGAGCCCGAAAGGTCTGGCGATCGGTGGGTGGCGGTGGCCCTGTTCGCGTTGGCCGGTCTGCTTTGCGCCATAGCGCTGGCATCGCCGCCGCCGGGCGTCTTCCGGTACCTGCTCGCGCTGCTGGTGGCCGGACTGGCGGCTGGCGGGACGGCGGCCATCGCCCTGCGCTCCGGGGTGGTCTACGACCGCGCCCGCGGCGTGATCAGGCTCTGGCAGAGATTTTTGTGGTACTACCGGGAGAGGGAGATTCCCTTGGGGCAGTTCGCCAGGCTGGAGATAACGCCCAGGGCCTACCTCTATGCCCACACCACTGGGCCGGGCTATACGGCTTTCGCCCTTCACCTGCTAGGCGCCGCCGGGGAAAGCTACTGCGTGCAGCCGAGGTTCATGGACGCCCAAGGGGCGAGGGTTTATGCGCGGGAACTGTCGGCTTTTCTCGGGCTCCCCGTGGAGGACCGCAGCGGCGAAGCCCCTGTAAACGAAAGACCCTACGCGCATTGGCAGGGCCCTGCGCAGGGGCCTTCGTGAAGCCCCGCCGCCGGAAGGTTCAGGCGTCGGCGCCCAGGTTTACTTCGCGTACGGGCAGCCCGGCGGCCGCGGCCAGCGCCCGCGCCAGCTCTCCGTAGGCGGCGGCCGTTTCGTGGCTGAAGCCGTCGCTCATCAGCAGCGCCTTTTCCCTTCCGTCGGCCAGTTCCAGCCAGAGCTCGCAGTAACCGCCGCCCTTGGCCGGGACGGCGCTGCCGTGGGCCAGGCCCTTTATTTCCTTCAGTTTGAAAGAGGACGCCGCGCCGCCGGCTGAAAGGGTAAGCCACCCGCCTATGACGCGCAGCTCGTAGCGTCCGGCAGGCGCCGGAAGTTCTCCCTTCAATTCGGCGGTTGGCTTCGGGGAAGGGGAGGCCAGCGGCGAGGAGCGCAGAGAAGCCAGCGCGATAGCGGCCGCCTTATCCCCTGCCGCGGCGGCTTTTTCCATAGCCGCGGCAATATCGGCCTGCTCCCCGGCCGGGGCGGACGGCGCCGGCTCTTTCCGGGCGAACGCTGCGGCCCCTTCCACGCCAAGTTCCGCCGCCTTGGCCAGCCACCCGGCGGCTTCCGAAGTAATGGAATGCTCCCCCGGTGCGGGCCTGAAATAGTAGAACAGGGCTGCGGCGGCTTTTCTGTCGCCTTTGCCCGCCGCGCACTTTAGCAGCTCCAGGCCCTGCGCGTCAGCCGTGCCGAGCAGCAAACCCAGTTCGGTTTGCGCCGCGGTCTCGCCGGCGGCCGACCGCGGCCTGAGGGCCAGTATGCCGCGCAGCCTCGCGGCCTGGGGCGAGCCGGCGCCCAGCGCTGAAGCATACCAGCGCTCGGCGGCGGCCTCGTCCCGCCCGCAGCCCGCGCCTTTTTCCAGCGCCGCGGCCAGCTGCAGCATGGCGTCCTTATTGCCGGCGGCGGCCGCCTGTTCGAAGAACCGCAGGGCCGCCGCCGTGTCGGCCGGCAGGCCGGCGCGCCCGTCGCGGTAAAAGCACCCCAGTCCGCACAGGGCTGAGGCTTCCCCCGCGGCCGCGCGCAGAAGCAGCGCCCGCAGCTCCCAGCGCGCCGCGGCGGCGTGGTCTGCCGCCGTACCTATGCCGCAGGCAAAAAAGCGCGCAAGCCTTTCCATCGCCGGCAGGTACCCGGCCAGAGCCGCCCTCTCCGCCCAGAAGAAAGCCGCGGCGGGGTCGGGCTGGCAGCCGAAGCCGCGGTCGCAATAGTCGCTCAGGCGCACCTGCGCCTCCGTGTTCCCGTTTTCGGCCGACAGTTTCACCCAGTAGAACGCCCGGACCGGGTCGTAGACGTCGTACTCGCCGGAGGCGTAAGAGTTTCCTGTCTCCAATTGCGGCCCCGCCGCCCCGGCCTTCGCGGCGGCCAGGAGCCGCAGGAACCGCGGGTCTTTTATATCGCTTTCCATATATTCTCCGCATGGAAACAAAATGCCATAATGTCCGCTGGGAAGAGTATTATCATGCCGGAGATACGCCAACGCCTGCCGTCCTTCTTTATCCCGCTGCTCTGGCTGGGGTTGGCGGCCTCGCTCTACGCCGGCGCCAGGGCCGGGCACCTGCTGGTTGTACACGCCGCATACTCCCTTGCCGCGGAAGACGCGGAGGCGGCGGTCACGGAAGTTTATATATATTCCCGGGTTATACGCAAACCCCGGCCCTCGCGCTACGTCAACCAGTACAAGGGGGCCTACGCGCTAAGCGTTAACGGGAAGTCCTGCAATGGTGCTTTCGATACCGCTTCTTTCATAGGCGCCGAGGAAACTCCCGTGCACGCGGGAGACCGCCTGCAACTGCGCTGTCTTAAGTTCGGAAGCGGCTGGTGCCGGCCAAAGGCCTCTCTGGGTTCCGAATGGCTGTTAGCCGCCGCGGTAATACTCTGCTTTTCACTTTTCGCCGCCGCCGCCGCGGCCCTGCTGCTTCTGCTGGCGGCCCGGGCGCGGAATTTTTATACAATGCCAGTATGACCCATAAAGCGAATATCCTCGTGGTCGACGACGAAGAGGCCATACTGGAGCTGATCCAGGCCGCCCTCGCGCGCCTGGGCTACCGGGTGACCTGCGCCCACGACGGGAACGACGGCGTAAAAAAGATCAAGGCCGAAAAATTCGACCTGGCCATCATGGACATCATGATGCCCGGCATGGACGGCATCACCGCCCTGGGCGAGATGAAGAAGATCGACCCCGAAATAGAGGTCATCATGGCCACCGGCCACGGCACCATGAGCACCGCCGTGCAGAGCATGCGCAAGGGCGCCTTCGATTACCTGCATAAGCCGTTCCAGCCCTCGCAGCTGATAGCGGTGGTGGAGCGCGCCCTCGAGAAGCGCAAGTTCAACGACATCACCAAGGCCATTTTCTCCACGATAAAACCCGACGAGCTGCCGCGCATAATAATAGACTCGGCCATGCGCATCCTGAAGGCCGACGAGGCCTTCCTGGCGCTGGCCGGCCGCGACGGGCGGCTGGGCATAGAGGTCTCGGACGGGCTCGACACCCCGGAACAGAAAGCCGCCAGGCTCGACCTCTGCGCCCGGCTGGCAAGCCGGTTCGAAGCCGACGGCGCCAAAGCCATGGCCCTGCTGGAAAACCTTTCCGAAGACAAGGCGCTGGCCGGCGTAAAAGGAATAGAGGAAATAAAGTCGGCCATCCTGCTGCCGCTGCTGGAGGACAACAAGCTGACCGGGCTGATAGCCATAAACCGCCGCAAAGAAGAAGAGTATTTCAACGAGAACGACCTGCAGCGCGCCAAGATCTTCGGCTCGCTGGTGAACCTGGCGCTGCGCAACGCCAACCTCTACCGGCAGCTGCAGGAGACCCAGTCGCAGCTCATCCAGGCGGAAAAGATGTCCGCGCTGGGCCAGCTGGCCGGCGGCCTGGCGCACGAGATCAACAACCCGCTGTCCGGCATCCTGGGGCTGACCCAGCTCGTGCTCGAGAACAGCGACCCCGCGGGCCAGAATTTCAAGGACCTTAAAGATATAGAAAAAGCCGTTTTCAGGTGCAAGCGGATCATCACCTCGCTCCTGTCCTTCGCCAGGCAGGAGAAGTTCCACGCCGAGCCTATAAACGTCAACGAGGCGCTGGAAGAGACGCTGACGCTCTGCGCCCGGCAGATGGAGCTCAAGCATATCAGGATAGTCCGGGATTTCGGCGAGGCCCTGCCGCCGGCGCGCGCGGATTTCCAGCAGCTGATGCAGGTGTTCCTGAACCTGCTCACCAACGCGAAGGACTCCATCCCGGAAAGCGGCGCCATCACCATCACCACGCGCCCCGCGCATATGGGCAACGGCCGCGACGCGGTGGCCGTTTCCATAGCCGACACCGGCGCCGGCATCCCGCAGGAGCTGCTCAACAGGATCTTCGACCCGTTCTTCACCACCAAGCCCGTCGGCAAAGGCACCGGCCTGGGGCTTTCCGTGTGCCTCGGCATAGTCAACAGGCACAGCGGCACCATCACCGCCAAAAGCGAGCCCGGGAAAGGCTCGGTCTTCACGCTGGAGCTGCCGGTATGAAAAAAATACTTTTAGTGGACGACGAGGACATGGTGCGCAACTACGTGCGGCGCGCTCTTTCCAGCCGGGGCTGGGAGGTGGTGGAGGCCGTCAACGGCGCCGCCGCCCTGGAAGCGCTGCGCACCACCGAATTCGCCGCCATGATCTGCGACCTGAAGATGCCGGACACGCGCGGCGAAGAAGTGATAAAGGAAGCCGCCGCCACCCGGCCCGACATGAAGATCATCGTCATTACCGGTTCCGTGTCCGATATCTCTAACCTGATAGAGCCGGGTATAGCCGCGGCCGGTTTCCTGCTCAAACCGTTCGGCATAGACGAGATCCGCGACCTGGCGGAGAAGGTGATCGGGAAAGTAGAATAAAAGTTTTAGTGCAGCCCGCAGTCGTCCGACACTTTGGTCTCCTCGCCCATAAGCTTTATCACCGCGTTCAGCTCCGCCGCGCCCAGGAGCGGCGGCTCTTTCGCCCTGAAGTATACGCTCACCAGGCTGTAGAAAACCTTGCGGCGCTCCGGGTCCTGGATCTCGCCGCCCGGGTTCCGGCGCAGGCTCGAGCTCCGGAAGGCGGGGTCGCGCATCTGCAGCGCCCAGTACTTGGCTTTGGCGTCCAGCGCTTCGGCCTGCAGGGCCGCCACCCGCGTCCGGCGGGCGTTGCAGCTCTCCGTGTCCAGGCCCGACGACGGCGCATCGCGGAAATCCACGAAGGCCGGCCTCAGGTTCTGCTCGCCGAACATGGCGGCCACGTCGCCCAGGTCCGGCACGTCGAACTCGAATTCCACTCCCTGCGGGATTATCTCCCACTGCCGCTCGGTCTGCGCCTGCACGGTGTGCAGCACCGCTCCGGTCAGCGGGTCTATCATCTTGGCGATGATCTTGAGATGGTCCTTGGTGCCGAAAATGGTGCCCACGATTATGACGTCCGAAGGATCTATCTTCTTCTGCGTACCTTCCTCCGGCTCTTCTGTTACGCCGGAGGAGGCCAGCCGGCGTTCCTCCAGCACCTTGTCGAGCTGGGTGCGCTCCAGCAGGTTCACCTTGCCTGACTCCACCAGGCAGGCCAACAGCTTTTCGGAGATATATTCGCTCTCCTCGCGGGAGGTGCGCGCCCTGCGCGAGAAGGACAGCACGGCCAGGTTCTTTACTTTATTGGTCTTGGAATATTTGGCGATGTCGTTGGCCATCTTCTGGTACACCTCGTCCGAAGCGTAAGAAGGGAGGGCCCCCGCGTAAAAAGCGCAGGCGCCGAAGATAATTATTATTCTGTTCGCGCTGCGTGTCATAATTCCTCCCGGCCTGTTCAATACTGTAACAGAAGCCGTTACGGGCAAAAACAAAAAATAATCAAATTTCGGTCAAATCCCGCGCGCGGCCGGCTTCCGTCGGCGGGCGGGGCGCCTTCCGTCGGGATTTTAAGGAACGGCCCCGTCTTTTGGTATTATACCCTTGCCGCATGACGGCCCTATGCCCGCTAAAGACTTAAAACTGACCGTATATTCCCTGGCCTCGCTGCTGGCGCTGCTGCTGGGCCTGGAGGCCGTATTAAGGCTGGCCGGGTTCCAGGCGCGCTTGCCGCCGTTCCGGCTGCCGTCGCCGCCCTGCATGGTGCTGGGCAGCTGCGGCGAGGGGAACCGGGGCCTGTTCGAAAAAAAGGGCTCCCTGCTCGCCCTCCGGCCGGAATATTACGGCTGGTTCCAGGAGCAGGAGTTCCCGGCGCGCAAACCCGCGGACGAATTCCGGGTATTTATACTGGGCGGGTCCACCATTTACAACCTGTTCGGACAGATGACAAATTCCTTCGACGCTTCCGGCAGGAAGGTCCGGGTCGTTAACCTGGGGGGCAATTCTTTCGGCACCGCGCGGCTGCTCCCCGTCTTGAGTGAAATTCTCGGCTATGAGCCGGACCTGGTGCTGGTCTACTCGGGCCACAGCGAGTTCGTGGACATCACCATCGTCAACCAGTTCCTGGAAACCTCCCCGTTCCGGAAAAAGCTCGGGGAGCTCCTGCGCCGCTCCAGGGTCTGCGGCCTTATCGAGCTGGGGGTATATAAGACCGGTATGGGCCTCATGCGCGTCAGGAAAAGGCACGACAACGGGGTGGTGCGGTATTTCGGGACACGGCTGCGCCCGGGAACCGAAAAAGAGAAAGTTTACGGCTTATACCGGAAATACCTTGCGGAGATGGCAAAGCAGGCCCGGGCGCGGGGCGTTCCCCTCGTGCTTTCCACGGTCGGCTACAACAGGGTCATCGCTCCCCTCGTCCCCGAGGAGGCCAGGGCCCTCCACAGGACGGGGCTGGACCTGCTGCGCGGGGGGAAATATAAAGAAGCCCTGACGGCGCTGAACAAGGCTCAGGACGCGGAAAAAATACCCTTCGGCGCCAACGAGACCACCAACGCGATCGTCAGGGAGATAGCGGCCGGGTACAAGGTGCCGCTGCTGGACGCCGACGGGGCCATAGCCGCGCGCGCGCCCAACGGGATCCCCGGCGCTGAGACGTTCTTCGACCAGTGCCACTTCAATGACAGCGCTTTTCTCGGGGAGCTGTTCCGGAAAGAAATAAATTCGGCCATAGCGGGTTCGAAATAGGCGGGCGGCCGCGGCCTTAACTAATTCTATGCTCAGCAGGACGCTTCAATATTCGTCGGAAAAGATCTCCCTCCTGGCCGGCAGGCTGACCGCCACGAAGCGGGGCCGCGTCGCCCTGCCGCTGCTGCTGGGGCTCCTTTTCTGCGGCCTGAACCTGTGGGTGTTCCCCGGGTTCGAGGGCTTGTACGCGGAGATAGACCAGCTCTATCCCGGCGGCTTCTTCCTGGCCGGGCTGCCGGTGGTGGGCATCAACCTGAACATGCCTTTCTCGGAGATCCTTATCTCCGCGGCGCTCAGCCTCGGGATCGGCCCCGACCCGCTTTTTATCCTGCTGCACCTGGGCGTTTACGCGCTGGTTTTCTTCACGGGCTGCCTGCTGCGCGGCTACTGGACGGGGATCGTCGCCCTGCTGGCGGCGGGCCTGTTCGGCAGGGGGCGCGAGCTGCTCTACGAACAGGCGATCTACACCTGGTTCCTGCTGCTGGTCCTGGCTTTGCTGCTGCTGCAGCGCGAGCAGAAGACCCTGAAGAACAGCCTGCTCACCGGGCTGGCCATCGGCTCTTCCCTGCTCGTGCGGACGCCGCTGTTCCTGTTCGCCCCGCTGGCCATTTTCTTCGTCGGGAAGGGCGAAGGCGAAGGCCCGGCGGCGTTCCTGCGCCGCGCGCTGGTCACGCTGGCCGCCTGTTACGCGCTGCTGCTGCCCTGGGGCTACCTTAACCATTACGCCATGGGCGAGTTCAGGCTCTTCGACCAGCAGCGCAGCGCCAACAACGTGATCATAGGCGCCATGGGCGGCATTTACAGCGCTTACGGCAACAGCTGGAAAGCGGCCGGGCTTACCTATAAGGACAGTCCTTCCGGCTATTACCTTAAAGAGGTGGTCAGGAGGCCGGTTTTCCACGCGGTCACGGTCTTAAGGCGCCTGTGGCATATTTTCTGGTTCTACCCGGTGTTCTTTATCCTGCTGCTGGCGGCCATAGCGCGGAGCCGGGAGAAGGATAAAGCGCTGCTCTTCTGCCTGCCGGTCTACCTGATACTGGTGCATTCGCCGCTGGCCCTTGAGAAAAGGTATTTCTACCCGCTGACCTACCTGCTGCCGCCGCTGATCGCCGCCGTTTTCCTGCCCCGGCGGCCGGAGGAATTCCCGGAGGCGCGCCCGCTCGCCGCTAAAGCCGTGCTGTGGGCCCTCGGTTTTTCCTTCTGCGCGGTGCTCGCGGTGGAAGCGCTGGTGCTCGCCTACCCGGGCCGCGCGGAGCGGGCCGTTCCCGCCCCCGACCTGTACGCGCGCGCCTCCGCCTGGCTCCCGGGGGACAAGAAGCTGCACGAGATGAAGTGCACCGAGCTCTGGCTCAACGACGCGGACGGGGAGTACCGCCTGTGCCTCAAGGATTACAGCGTTAAATTCGGCGAGCGGGCCAAAGCCTATTTCCTGACGGTAGTGGACGCGCCCGTCCCGGCGCAGGTCCCTTTCCCAGCGCGCGAGGAGATCCGGCCCTGCGCCGTGCAGGTGCACGCGGCCCGGATCCTGCGCGAGCTGGAGCTGGGCGACAGGGCCGCGGCCCTCGCTTCTTTCCGGCTCGCCTACGACGAGCTCAACCCGGCCGGGGGCACGCCGGCCTTCGACTGGCAGCACCGGCAACCGTACAAGAGCGACAAGGAGCTGCGGGATTTCATGAGGACGGATACCGCCTGGTTCTGGGACGGCCCGTTCTACGATACGCTCATGCTGTGGCCGGCGCAGCGGCTGCCTAAAATACTGGCGGAGATATCCTCCATCACCCCGCTGTCGCCGCGGCTGAGCTGGCTGTCGGGGCTGCTTAAGAAGGTGCCGCCCGGCGGCCGGCCGGACGCCGGGCTGAAGCGCTGCCTGCGGCGCGACGTGTTCCTGCGGGCCTGCGACGGCTACGGCTACCCGGGGCAATGAACGATTTTATGTTTTCAATCTCAACAGGGCGGGGAAAGCGGCGGGCGCTCCTGCTCGCCGCTATGGCGCTGGGCTTCTGCGCGGCCGCGGAAGGGCTGTACCGGGCCTGGTGGGCCCTGAAATACGCCGGGGACGCCGGCGCGCCGAAAGACGGTTACTTTTCGCTGTACGTGGTGGGCGAGTCCACCGCCGCGGGAGAGCCTTATACGCCCTGGATCACGCTGGCCGACCTGGTCCGCGTCCGGCTAGGTGGCCGCCTGCGGGGGCGCGGGATCAGGGTGTTCAACCTGGCCAGGAGCGGCGAGTCCGTTTACCCGCAGTCCGTGGCGCTGGAAAAGGCGCTGCGCCGGCGCGAAGGCGGAGGGCCGGGTGTGGTGCTCGTTTACGCCGGCCACGCCGACGCGATGGGGCCGCGCGGGTTCACTCCGCTGGAATGGTTCAGAAAAAAGGTACTGTACCGCTCCATGCTGCTCGGCGACCTGTCCTTCTACGCGGAGAAAAAGCTGCCCTTCCTGCGCGTCAGGACGCGGCAGACCTTCGAATACCACCTGCGGCGCATCGTGGAGCTGAGCCTGGAAAGCGGCCTGGTCCCGGTGCTCGCCACCGCCGCCTCGAATCTTGCCGGCATCGACCCGGGCCTGTTCCCGGCCGAGGCCGGGGACAGGGAGACCCGGGGTCCGTTCGACCACCGCCTGCCCCGCGCCGAGATCGAGGCCATACTCAAGAAGGGACTGGCGCTGGAGGAGCGGGGCGGCCCGGGGGAAGCGCTGCGGTATTATTCGGAACAGGCCGGCGCCCACCCGGAGATGAAAGCCTACCTGGAATACCGCGCCGGCAAATGCCACCAGACGGCGGGCCGGTATAAAGACGCCGGCCTGGCCTTCCAGAGGGCGGTGGACCTGGGCGCCTTCGATAATTTCCCGCGCGCTGCAACGCGGCAGAACGATTTCATCCGGGCGCTGGCGAAGCGCTACGCCATCCCGCTCGTGGACACCGTGGAGATATTCGGGCGGCATTCGCCCGGCGGGCTCACCGGCAACGAACTGTTCGCCGACGGGGTGCACCCGAACATCGAAGGCTATGCCCTGCTGTCCAACGCCTATGCCGCGAAGATAGCGGAGGTTTCTAAAGAACCGGCCGGGAAGCCCTGGGCCGGCGCGGCGGACGTTTTCAGGGCCTTTTCCTACGGGGGCGAAAAACAGGCCAACGCCTTGATCATCAGCGGCAGGAACCTGTTCAACGTGGCGGCCTGGCACGCCTGGCCGGGCGAGAGGCTGGGCATGGCCCGCGGGCATTTCAGGAGCGCGGTGGAGCTGGACCCGGGCAGTTTTTCCGCCTGGCTGGGCCTGGCCTGGGCCGAGACGGCCCTGAGCGGCCCGCTCATGGCGGACGGCGGGAGCCTGTACTGGCTCCTTAAGCACGGCCTGCTGACTTACCATACCGGGGAATACGGCATCGGGCCCGGCCAGCTGCCGGCAGTGCTGCAAAAGCTCGCTTCCTACGGCCCGCAGGAAAGCGTTCTCGCGCGGGTCCCGCGCGCCGCGGCGCTGCGCTACGGACTCTGCCCGGGCAAAAGCGGCGAATGCGGGGTGACGCGCGGCCAGCTGCTGGCGCTACTTGAAAAACTTTACGGCGGCGGGGGCGCCGGCCGCCCGCGCCCGTAGCAACATATGGAACATTCTTTCGCGAACATACTTAAGAACCGCCTGTCCGGCGGCCAGCTGCTCTGGCCGGCAAAAATGCTGTTCAAATATCTGAAGATAAAGGCCGCCCGCGGCCTGAACAGGCCGGCGTTCAGCCCTATCTATGCCACCCTCAGCGTTACGCGGCGCTGCAATTCCAAATGCCTGATCTGCCGCGCCGGCGACGACACCCTCCCGGTGCCGCCGGGAAAAGAGCTGACCTTCGAAGAGTTCAAGCCGGTCATCGACGGCCTCAGGCGGATAGGGACCGAGGTCATCGGGATCACCGGCGGCGAGCCGCTCTTGCGGGAAGACGTCTTCGAGCTCTGCGCTTATATAAAAAGCCGGAAGATGGGCGTGCATTTCAGCACCAACGGCAATCTGCTCGACGAGAGGCGCAGCGGCCTGCTCCTGGATGCGAAGGCGGACTGGGTGAACATCTCCATGGACGGCGCGTCGGCCGCAAGCCACGACGCCCTGCGGGGCATCGTCTCTTTCGACGGGCTCCTGAAGAACATCGAGCGCTTCCTGCGGCTGAGGGACGCCCGCGGCAGCAGGACTAAGCTGAACCTGGTCATGGTCATCAACAAGGTGAACCTGGGGGAGGCGCGGGAGCTGGTGGCGCTCGCGCGGCGCCTGGGCGTCGACGGGCTGGGCTTCATGCCGTTCCATCCGCTTTCGCTGACCGGCGCCGCGGCCGAGCGGCTCAGGATAACCGACCTGGCCGCCGCGGAAAGAACGATGGCAGGGCTGCTGGCCCTCAAAAAAACCGAGCCGGTGATGGAGAATACGGGGGATTATCTTAAGCTGTTCATGGGCAGCTTCAGGGGCGAGCCTTTCCCGCTGAAATGCTACGCTTTGTTCTCGACCCTGGCCGTGGACGCCTCCGGCAACGTCTACCCCTGCTTCCCCAGGCTGCAGACGGACAGGAAATTCGGCAATGTCGCCGAAAGCACGCTTGAAGAAGTATTGTGTTCGGAGCAAGCCCGAAAAGCGATGCAAGAGGTCAAGAACTGCAAGGGCTGCTATTGGAACTGCCACACCGAACTGAACCTGGTTTTCAACCGGCTGGCGCAGGCGCTGCTGGGAAAGTAAAATGAGGTATTATACCCGCGGCTGAAGGATATCTTGTATGGCTTCGACTAATTTTAAAGATCTCTGGGATTATCTGAAGGTGCGCAAAAAATACTGGCTGCTGCCTATTGTGCTGGTCCTGCTGGTGCTGGCCGCCCTGGTGGCCCTTTCGTCGGGCACGGCCGTTTCCCCTTTCGTTTACACCTTTTTCTAGCTATTCCAGCTTGTAGCCGTGGCCGGTGACGCTGGTTATGCGGGCGCCTATGGCGGCGCCCAGTTTTTTGCGCAGCGAGGAGACGTGCACGCCCACGGTGTGCGGGTCGTTGTAGCTGGCCGGGTCGTAGCCCCAGACGGATTCCAGCAGGTAGGGGATGGAAAGCAGGCGGCCCTCTTCGGTTATCAGGGCCATCAAAAGATCGAATTCCTTGCGGGTGAGGTTTACGACCTCGCCGCCGACGGCCACCGTGCGGCCGGCAGGATCTATGACCATGCCCAGTTTCGTTATCTTCCCGGACTTCTCCGCCACGCCCTCGTAGCGGCGCAGCACGGCCTTGATCTTGGCCAGCAGCACGGGGAAAGAGACTGGCTTTAAGATGTAATCGTCGGCCCCTTTGTTGTAGCCGGTCAGCACGTCCTCTTCGGTTATCTTGTTGCCGGAGATGATGATGACGGGGATCTTCGAGAAGCCTTCGGTTTCCTTCAGGGCCTTGCACAGCGCGAAGCCGTCCAGGCCCTTCATCTCCACGTCGGTAATGATCAGGTCGGGGCCGAAGTCGCGCGCCACGGCCACCGCTTCGGCGCCGCTGGCGGCGGCGGTCACGTTGAAACCGCGGCCCTCCAGGTAGCGGCGCGTGGCGTTCAGCACCAGTTTGTCGTCGTCCACCACTAGTATTTTTTTGAACATGACCGTTCCCGTTAATATATATCAGCGCCGGTATTGCCAAAGAAACTTTTCCTGTATAGTTTTTAGCATTTTACCGGCCTGCTTGTGGAATGTCGCGCGCGGAGCCGGCGCGGTCGCGGCCTATTACGGCGGCTTCGCCTGAATTGCTATTATAGCGGTAGGAAAAAGGAGAGACCAACATGGAATGGCTGATGGACCCGCAGATCTGGATAGCGCTGGTGACGCTGACGACGCTGGAGATAGTGCTCGGAGTCGACAACATAATCTTTATCTCCATCCTGGCGGGCAAGCTGCCCGCGGCGCAGCGCGATAAAGCGCGGCGCGTCGGGCTGGCCCTGGCCATGTTCATGCGCATCGCGCTGCTGCTGTCGCTGACCTGGATCATGAAGCTGACCGCGCCGTTCTTCACCGCTTTCGGCCACGGCTTCAGCGGGCGCGACCTGATCCTGCTCGTCGGCGGCATGTTCCTGATGGGCAAGAGCACCTTCGAGATCCACGAGAAGCTGGAGGGGCACGAGGGCCAGGGCTCGGCGAAGGCCGCCTCCACGTTAAAGGGCGTGGTGACGCAGATCATGTTCCTCGACATAATATTCTCGCTGGACTCCGTGATAACGGCGGTGGGCATGGCGCAGCAGGTCTCCGTCATGATAGCCGCGGTGGTCATCTCCGTGATCTTCATGATGTGGTGGGCCAAGCTCATCGGCGACTTCGTGGAGGACCATCCCACCATCAAGATGCTGGCGCTGAGCTTCCTTATCCTGATCGGCGCCAACCTGGTGGCCGACGGCCTTGGCCAGCATATCCCCAAGGGGTACACCTATTTCGCCATGGCCTTCTCGGTGATGGTGGAGATGATAAACCTGAAGCTGCGCGCGCGGATGGAGAAGCCCGTGCACCTGCGCGAGGCCTTCACCGAAGTCCATATAAATTAAAAAAGACCGGGACATCGTCCCGGTCAGTTTCGGCCGCCGGGGAGTCCCGGCGGTCGTTTTTTTGCGGAGAAAAAGGAGGCCGCGTCAGCCGGCGGCCGCTTCCATCACTACGGCGTCGGGCGTGCCCTTGCCGAATTCACCTTCCCACTTGGCGATGATCACCGTGGCGAGGCAGTTGCCTATCACATTCACCGAGGTGCGGGCCATGTCCATCAGCTCGTCGATGCCGAGGATGATGAAGATGGGTTCCACCGGCAGGTTGAAAGAGGCCGCCGTCCCGAGGAGGATCACCAGCGTGGCGCGCGGCACGCCGGCCACGCCCTTGCTGGTAAGCATCAGCGTGAACACCATGGCCAGCTGGGCGCCCCAGCTCATTTCGATGCCGGCCGCCTGCGCCACGAAGACGGACGCCAGCGAAAGGTAAAGCGTGCTGCCGTCGAGGTTGAAGCTGTAGCCGGTGGGCATGACGAATGCCACGATCTTGCGCGGCACGCCTATGGCCTCCATGGCCTCCATGGCCCGGGGCAGCGCCGCCTCGGAGCTGGTGGTGGCGAAAGCTATGGAGACCGGCTCCAGGATGGCTTTCAGGAACTTGATGATCGGCACCCGGAAAATCAGGGCCGCCGGCAGGAGCACGGTAAGGATGAAGAAGATAAGGGCGGCATAAAGCGTGGCCAGCAGTTTGAACAGGTTGATCAAAATGCCCAGCCCCATATGCCCCACCGTATAGGCTATGGCCGCCCCCACGCCTATGGGCGCGAACAGCATCACGATATTGGTGAACTTGAACATCACCTCCGAAAGGCTGTTGCAGAACGTGAGCATGGGCTTGCGCTTCTCCTCGGGCAGCATGGCCAGGGCTATGCCGAAAAGGATGCTGAAGACCACTACCTGCAGCACCTGCCCGTCGGCCACGGACTTCGCCACGTTCTCCGGGAAAACGTGGAGGATGACCTCGGAGATGGTCTGCTTGGGCATCTGCACTATCTGGGCGCTGTCGGTGACGGGCGGCAGGGAGATGCCCACGCCGGCCTTGCTGATGTTGATGGCGGCCAGCCCGATGAAAAGGGCCAGCGTGGTGACCACCTCGAAGTAGATCAGGGCTTTGAGCCCCATCCGGCCCACCTGCTTGAGGCTGGAATGCCCGGCTATGCCGGTGACGAGCGTGGCGAAGATCAGGGGGGCGATGATGGTCTTTATGAGCCGCAGGAAGATCAGGCTCAGGAGCTTCATGTTGGAGGCGGCCGCGGGGAAGTCATGCCCCAGCTCGGCCCCGGCGGCCATCGCCACGAAGATCCACGTGGTCAGGGATTTTTTCTGCAGCGCGTACCAGGCCAGCCCGGCCACTACGGCCCATCTCGAGACCATAAGCAGGTTGGCGGGCAGCGCGGACGGCCCGTATCTGTCCAGCGCGAAAAGGACCGCGGCGAGGGAAGCGAGGATGACGGCCGGCAGGAAAGAGATCTTGGTTTTATGTGCGGTCATGGCGGGTCGAAAGCTCCTTGCGAAATATCGGGACACTGAATTTTATACTTTATGGCCCGGGCAGGTAAACGGGGCGGCCGCGCCCGGGTTCAGCGCGGCAGCCGCGGCAGCAGGTCGCACGCTTTTTTATAGCCGCCGCTGCAGGCCTTGTTCAGATAAGCCCTGGCGGCGGTATAATTTTTGCGGTTGCTGTATTCCGCGCCCAGGTTGAAGCAGGCCAGGACGTCGCCGCCGTCGCAGCCTTTCTTCATGTAAGCCGCCATAAGTTTGGCGCTTTTCTTCACGCCCTCGCCGTTATAATACTGCAGCCCCAGCTGCGAGCACCCGGCCGGGATGCCGCCGTCGCAAGCCTTCTTGCTCAGCGCCGCCGCCCGGACAAAATCATTCTCGACGCCCCGTCCCACCAGGTACATCCTGCCGAGGTTGGCGCAGGACAGAACGAAGCCGCTCGCGCAGGCTTTTTCGAAGAACGGCGCCGCGGCGGCCGCGCTTTCCTTATCGCCCGTATGTTCCTCGATGGCCCCGACATTGTGGCAGGCGCCGGCCAGCCCGCCCTCGCAGGCCTTCTTGAAATTGCTCAGGGCCTGGAACCGGCTCTGCTGCACGCCCTCCCCGGCCTGGTACATGGAGCCGAGGGCCCCGCAGCCCTGGGGGCTGCCGTACTCGCAGGCTTTCGTGTAAAAAGCCACGGCGCGCTCGGGGCTGGCTTCCACGCCCTGGCCATGCTGGTACAGGGCGCCCAGGTTATTGCAGCCGGGGCCGTATTTAGCGGCGCAGGCCTTCTGGTGAAGGGCCGCGGCATCGCTGTACCGGCCCTGCTCGTCGTACAGCGCGCCCAGGTTGTAGCAGGACACCGCCGTGCCCCCGTTGCAGGCCTGCCCGAAAAAGGCCGCGGCGCGGTCCAGGTCTTTCCTCACGCCCTGTCCGAAGTAATAAAGCCCTCCCAGCCTGCCGCAGGCCGGGAAATATTTCCCGGCGCAGGCTTTTTCAAAGAAGGGCGCCGCGCGCGCGAAGTCCACCGGCGTGCCCGCCCCTTCCGCGTACCGGCTGCCCAGCGCGGCACAGGACCAGGCGTCGCCGCCGTCGCAGCCCTTGGCGTAAAGGGCCCAGGCCGTCTCGTCGTCCTGCGGCCCGCGGCTGGTCTGCCGGAAGAGAAAGCCGAGGGCGCCGCACGAAATAGCGCTGCCCTTTTCGCAGGCCAGCTTATAATAGCCGGCAGCTTTGGAAACGTCTTTTTGCACGCCGGAACCTTTTTCGTACGCGAAACCCAGCTGGCCGCAGACTTTGGCGTCGCCGCCGTCGCAGGCTTTCTCGAAGGCTTCCAGCGAACGCGTGCCTCCCGCGGTTGCCTGGGCCTGGTTCCCGGTATCCTGCTGTTTGCCCGAAAGGCCGCAGGCGGCTTTGTGGCCGCCGCCGCAGGCCAGGGTGTAGTAGTGCGCCGCTTTTTCGGCGTCCGGCGCTGTGCCGGTCCCCTGGCGGTAAGCCTGGGCGGCCGAGAAACACCATCGGCCTTTGCCGGAGGCGCAAAGCCGCTCATAGATCACCAGGCGCACCGGGGGATAGAAGAAAGCGGCCACGGTGCCGGCTATAACCAGGAGCGAGACGAGCAGCGGCATGAAGATTACGGCGGCTTTGCGCCCCCTGCCCACGGGCCGCAGGTAGACCACGCGCGTATCGGCCATGAAGTCGTGCAGGGCGCGGCGCTTGGGATTGAAAACGGCCACCAGGTGCCCGAGCAGCAGCATGAAGGAAGAGACGGACCGCAGAAAGGCCCGCGCTAAAGCCCGCCCGTAGCCTACGCGCTCGCCGTTGCCGCGGACCACATAGGCCCCGGCCGCCATTTTCCCCAGGGTCCGGCCGTAGGCTCCCACCATTATCGTATGGTAAGCGAGGTCCGCCAGGCCGATGAGGAGATTGGTGTTGGTAGAGGCGCCCATCAGGAGCATGATGGGAAAGCCCACGATGAAACCGTCCAGGAAAAGGGCCCCGCCGCGCACATAAACCCCGACCGGGGTCAGTTCGCCCTGCCTGGCGGCGCCGTTGTCGTTCGGGACGTACATATTAGCCGGCTCGCCCGGATCGTTAGGATCGGCCATGTTGTTAAGATCGTTCAGGCTGTTAAGTTCGCTCATTTGTAATTCCTTATCCGGGCTGCTTACTATTATACCCCGCGCAGGTAGCCGGGGCAAACCCGCGCCAGGAGTTTGTAATACTTTCTCCGCAGTTCCGTATTTACTAGTATGAGGGATATGCGGCAGCCGACGGACTTTGCGGACATTTACGACCGGTATTTTTCACGGGTCTACAACTACGTCCGCTACCGGCTGCGTTCCCCCCAAGCCGCGGACGACGTGACCGGCAGGATCTTTGAAACCGCGCTGGAGAAGCTGGGCACTTACGACCCGGCGCGCGCGCCGGTGCAGGTGTGGCTGTTCGCCGTGGCCCGCAATACGGTGGCCGACTGGTTCAGGGGGCTGGGGCGCCGGGAGGATGTTTCCCTGGACGATATAGCCGAGCCGGCGGAAAAAGAGCCGCGCGCGGACAGCGCCCTGGAGAAAAAGCAGGAGAGCGCCATGCTGCTGGAGGCGGTGGCCCGGCTGGAGCCCAGGGCGCGCGATATAATCGCCCTGAAGTTCAGCTCCGGCATGACCAACCGTGACATAGCGCAGGTGACCGGCCTGGGGGAAAGCAATGTGGGCGTGATAATCTACCGCGCGGTGAAACAGCTGCAGGAAGCGCTGGCGGAGAAAAAGATATGAGCGGACAAGAGACAATAGAACGTTTTAATTCAGAGCTGGACGCCGTGCTGTCGGGCGTCGGCGTTATTTCAGCGTCCGACCCGGCCGCGCTGGAGCTGTCCGTAAGGCTGGCCGGCGCGGATTTCAGCGGCGAGTCGAGGGTGCGCGGCCCGCTGCGCGCCCGCCTGCTGGCCCCGCGGCCCGCGGCCAGGCCCGCCCGCGGCTTCCACCTTGGTTTCAGCCCGGTTTGGCGCCTGGCGTTCGCCGCCGCCGTGCTGCTGCTGGTGCTGGTCCCGGCCCTGCGCAGGGAGCAGCCCGCGGCCGTGCCCGCCGTTCCCGCGCCGCCCGCAATAGCGGCCGTGCCCGCCGTTACTACTCCGGCAGCCGCGGCCCCGGCCAGGCCGCCCCTGGTCACCGCTTCCGCCCGGCAAACCGGCGCGGAGGGCCCGCTGTTCCGCAGCGTGCCCATGGGGTCTATCGCCGGCGGCGGGGCGGGCGAATTCCCGATAAGGACGCGCAAGGGTTCTTACCCGATCTCCACTTTGAAGGGCCGCGAAACGAAAGCGCCTTCCGGAACGGCCGTGACCTGGGAGACCGAGGACGCGGTGTTCGTGCTGGAAAGGCGCGTGATCACGCCGGAAGAAATTTTCGAGAGGAAAACCCTGTAGAAGGCGGGAGGAAGCTATGAAAACCATGAACACAGCTGTTATTCTGGCCGCGCTCTTCGCGGTCCCGGCGCTGCACGCCGAGGATGCGCTTGGCGACGCCATAGGCGTTTCCACGGCGGCGGTGGCGCGCCCGCAGCCCGGCCTGGTGGCCGGCTACCGCGGCACGCCGCTCCCGGTCCCCGGCGACCAGCTGCTCTACGTTAAAAAGGGCGACCGCGTGGACCTGCTGGTGACCTTCGAGGCGATAATGAATGACGGCGGGAAAGAGAGAAAGGAAATGACCACCGCCACCATCCTGCAGAACGTGATAGTTATAAACGTGCTCAAAGCCGACAAGCCCGAAGGCGCCGGGGCCATAGAGCTGCTGCTCAACCCCAACGAGGCGCAGTACGCGGCGCTCAGCGTGGCCAGGGGCAAGGCCATCAACATAACGGTGCGCGCCCCCGGCGACGTGGAGCTGCATCCCATGGAAATGGCCAGTTTCCGCAGGCTGATCAAATAAAGGAGAAAGCCATGAAAACTTTTATCATAACGCTCCTGCTTACCGTCCTGGCGGCTCTGCCCGCCGCCCAGGCGCAAATGCCCCCGGCTACGGACCCGGGTTACAATGACAGCTATGCCGGCAAGCCGGCTATCGTCCCGGGCTACCGCGCGGTAAGCCTGCCGGTGGCCGCCGTGCAGGCGCTGTTCCTCAGCCCGGGCGACCGCGTGGACCTGCTCGTCACTTTTGAGGCCGTAATGAAAGGCGACACCAAAGAAATGGTGACGGCCACTATACTGCAGAACATCATAGTCCTCAACGTGTACCGGCCGGATTCCCTGGACGGCAACGGCGTGGTGCAGCTCATGTGCAACCCCAACGAGGCGCAGTACGCCGCGCTGAGCCTGGCGCAGAGCAAGCGCATAAACGTGACGCGCCGCGCGCCCGGCGACGTGCAGTTGTCCCCGATGGAGATGGCCAGCTTCAAGAAACTTTTCCGGTAAGCCGCCGGGACGGGAGGGCGGAAATATGCAGCCGTGCGCCGCTTTACTTTTCTTCGCCCTCCTGCTCCCGGGTCCGTCCTTTGCGGAGGAGGGGCTGCCGGAATTCAAGCTTAACAACCTGAAAAAGTCCGGCCTTCGGCTGGCGGAATCCGGCATTTATATCCCGCCGGCCTCGCCGCCCATGCGGGTGGCCGGGCCCAGGATCTTCAGGCTGCCCGAACCCGCCCCCCTGCCGCAAAAGCACCCGCTTTACCGTCCCTACAAGTCAGGCTTCGTGGCCATGCCCGGCGGCTTCATGCGCCTGCGGCTGGGTTCCGGCGGAAAACACGGTACCGACAATGTCCGGTTCGACGGCCGTATCAGCATAAAAGTGAACGAGGCCGGCGGCCAGGCCGAGATTAAGTTCCCGGAAGCCAGGTTCGAAGACCCCATGCCGGGGGATGAGGCTTTCTTTTTTGTAAGAATATCCGGAGAGGGCGAATCTCCGGAGCTTTCCTGGGCCGAGGTGGTCTGCGCTGACGAGGGTTACCTGGGGTACAAAGGCGCCAATTTTAGCCTGCCGGAGGAGTCCGGGGATTATTCGCTGGTAGAGACGGTGGCCGTGGGGGGCCGCAAGGGGCTTATCGGCGGCACCCATCCCTGGCTGGCCGGGGCGGGGGCAAAAAAACCAAGCAGGCTGTGCTCGCGCGACTTCCGCGGAAAAACCAGGGACTATAACGCGAAAACCCTCCCAAAAGAGCTGGGAGGGTTCCGCTTCCGGTACAATGCCGGAGAAAATACGCTTAAGATCAGCTGGAAAACCGACTGAGCCGCCCTAGATCCCGATCCGGGAAAGCATGATGCAGATATCGTTGACGGTATCCACCAGCACCGGGTGCGAGGCTTCAAAATTCTTGACGGAGTGCCCCAGGCCCTCGATGGACAGTTCCTTGAGGCGCTCGTTGCCGGTTTCCCGGGTGGCCTCGTGCGCGGCGGCCTGGGCGAAATTGGCCATGCTGTTGGCGGCTTCCATCTGGGAGGCCGGCAGGGTAGAGACTTCGGCCTTTAACTTGTTGAGCAGGGCCGTAAGTTCGCCTTTCTTCTGGTCGTCCAGCGTCCCTAACCGGCCTATGGCGGACTCTATCTTCGAAATCGTGTCTTTAAGCATATTTCCTCCCGTACCGCTCCGGTTGATATTCTAGTATATTTCCGGGGTCAGACCCTGGGGTCTGACCCCAGGGGTTGTTTCGCGCAATAAAACTGAAATAGTAAACGCGCAGCGCCGCGCTATACTATTAGTGTCGAGAGGAGGAGCTATGAAAGCCGTGGCCTTGGTGTTCTCCATTTTAATTTTTTCCGCGCAGGCCGCGACCGCCGCTATTTTAAGCGTGGGCACCGAATTGGCCAATGTGCGCAGCGGCCCCGGCGCTGACTACGAAGTGGCCTGGGAAGCAGTGCGCTATTACCCCTTGGAGATCCTGGACCGGGAGGGGAACTGGCTGAAGGTGAGCGATTATGTCAACGACGAGGGCTGGATCTACCAGTCCCTGCTTTCCGGGGTCCCCTCCGTGGTGGTTATCTCCGAGAAAGCCAATCTCCGCAAAGGCCCGGGCATGGGCTATGGCATAGCGCAGGTGCTGGACAAGGAATACTGCCTGAAAGTGCTGGAGGTCCAGGGCCTCTGGATAAAAGTCACCGACAATGAAACCGTTACCGGCTGGATCCACAATAGCGTGGTCTGGGGTTTCACCGAATCCCCGGCCCTGGAAAAGCAGCCCGCCCATTAGCCGTTAGCCGCGCCTAATCCCATACTGGTGCCTGACCCTAATTAACATAACATTTATACCCCCCTTGACAAGGCAAGGAGCTAGGGTATACTATTGGGGCGCATAGGTCTTTGGACCTATGTGGACCCGGGCCTTAGGGCCTTTGATTAAAGTCAACCTGTATATCAGAATATATGCAGAGGACACTATGAAAAAGCTGATACTCGTCACTTTAACGGCCCTGGCCGTTGCCTCCATGAGCCTCCGGGCCCAGGGCGGCGCCATAGACGAGCTTTTCACCAATTCCGCGCCCCGCGTTGCCGCGCCCGCCGTGTCCGGGCCGGCCATCGTGGGCCAGCCGGTCGGGCAGGCCCCCGTCCAGCGCGAGTGGCTGGTGCTGGTCTTCATAAACGGCGTCAACGACCTGGGCCTGCTCGGCTTCGCCGACAAGAGCATCAACGATATGGAGAAGGTGGGCTCCAATGACAAGATGGCCGTAGTGGTAGAATACGGCATACTCGGCATAGCCGACCCCGCCACCCGCACCCTGAAGATCCCCAAGGGCACCAAAACCATTTATATCAAGCAGGACGCGGACGCGGGCAAGATAACCTCGCAGATAATCTCCACCTCCACCGCTTCCGACATGGGCAGCGTCAACAGCATGGTGCGCTTCGCCAAGCGGGCCATCCGCCGCTACCCGGCCAACAAACTGGCGCTGGTCATCTGGAACCACGGCGCCGGCCGCCTGGGCATTTCGTACGACGACATGACCAAAAACCACATGGAAGTGGACCAGCTGGGCCAGGGCCTGGCCCAGATAAAGTCGGAACTGGGCCACAACATAAACGTTTTCGCCACGGACGCCTGTCTTATGCAAATGGCCGCCGTTGCCTATGAGCTGCGCAATTCGGCGGACGTCATAGTGGGTTCCGAAGAGGTCATCCCCGGCAACAGCTATCCCTACGACACCATCCTGGGCCAGCTGGGCGTGAACACCGGCATGAACGCCGAGCAGCTGGGCGTGGTGATGGTGGACGCCTATAAAGCCTCTTATCCCGCTTATGCGGCGGCTTCCGGCAATGCCGGCTCCGGCGAGGTCGTCACCCTTTCGGCCCTGCGCACCTCGGCCCTGCCCGGCTTCGTTGGCAAGCTCAACAATTGGGTGGACGCCGTCATGAACGACCCCCAGGCCCTCAAGATCGCCACCTCCAAGGCCGCCGTGGACGGCGCCTATTACTTCTATATGGAGGATTCAAAGGACCTTTACACTTATATCAGCAGCGTCAACTCCAAGCTGGGCATAAAGGGGCCCGGGGCCAAGAACGCCGGCACCGCGCTGCAGAACTACATAAAGAACAGCCTTATCATCCGCAACGGCGTGCTGCCTGTTTCGGTTAAGGCGCAGGGCATGGCCATCTATATCCCGGAGCTTACTTATAATTCGTCCAATTACGAAAAGCTGGCTTTCGCGGCGGATTCCTACTGGGACGATTACCTGCGCACCATGATGGAGGAGCGGCTTAAGTAGCCGTAAACGTTATGCTTGCCATGAAACGGAACGGAGCCGGAGCTGCCCTCGCAATGGGCCTGCTCCTGCTTTGCTCCGCCGCCATGGCCCAGCAGGCCAAGACCCCGGCCCAGCGCCTGGCCGCTTTCGAGATCTCCATCGCCACCGGCGACCCCGTGGCGGCCGCGGCCTTCCTCAAGGACGGAGAGGTCCTTACTTTCGCGGAAGCTGCCTCCTTCGCCAAGGCGGCTGACCTCAAGTCCAAGGCTGAAGCGCTCAAGGACCTTAAAGACCTGCTTAAAATGGACTGGGACGCCGACAAGGCCAACAAGCTCAGCCAGGCCCTGGCCATAAGGATAGATACCGACAAGCCGCTTTCCAAGTTGGGTATCGGCCCGGCCCCCGAGAAACTCCTGCCCTGGACGGCGCGCTTTCTCCCCGCCATGCCGGCCGACACCAAGACCGCCGTTAAAAAGGCCATCAGGCAGTGGGAAGTGGTTTTCGGCACCATCACCGTTACCCGCCAGATGAGCTGGGACCAGGCCAGCATGAGGGATGGCACCGGCCTTACCATCAACAAGGCGGACTGGGAAGCCTGGACCATCCGCGAGCGCAACGCCGTGCTGGGCAAGATGATGGCCAAGGACAATACCCTTTCTATCTACAGCGACGAAGCCCTGACCACCGGGCAGAACGCCATGACCGCGCAGAC
>Ga0154587_177_pt1 | contig 25645 bp, 21 predicted proteins | sample RifGroF2_FD_116016 | JGI IMG/M metagenome (GOLD analysis project Ga0154587, IMG submission 116016) | Elusimicrobia bacterium GWF2_62_30 | reverse complement strand
CCGGCATGAAGAACGGGGATTCGGCTTTCATAGTCTGAAATTTTGCTTTATCTTAACTAGCTACCGGAGGATACAATGGACGCACTTGGAATGATAGAAACTAAAGGCCTCGTGGCCTGCGTGGAAGCGGCCGACGCCGCCGTGAAAGCCGCCAACGTGAAGATAGTCGGCTACGAGAAGATCGGCTCGGGCCTGGTGACCATACTTTTCAGGGGCGAAGTTGCCGCCTGCCGCGCCGCCTGCGACGCCGGCGGCGCCGCCGCCCAGAAAGTGGGCGAGCTGGTCAGCGTGCACGTGATACCGCAGCCGCACGGCGACCTTGAAGGCAAGCTGCCGATAAGCGACGGAAAGAAAAAATAATCCGGAATCGGGGATCGGGGATCGGGAATCGGCGGGAACTGAATTAAGTTCCCCTGGTTTCTGATTCTCGATCCCGGATACTTGATTCTCGATCGTTTTTCGGAGGATCTATGCTATTTGCACGAGTAGTGGGTAACGTGGTCTGCACCCGCAAGGATGATAAACTTGTGGGGACCAAACTTTTAATGGTGCAGCCGGTGGGCCTGGACGACAAGCCCCGCGGCAATACGCTGGTGGGCGTGGACGCCGTAGGCGCCGGCACCGGCGAACTGGTGCTGCTGGTGCAGGGCTCGAGCGCCCGCCAGACCACCAAGACGGAGAGCACCCCGGTGGACTGCACTATTTTCGCCATCGTGGACACCATAGAGAAGGACGGCAAGGTGGTGTTCAAGAAATCAGCGGACAAATTCCAGGAATAGCTTTATGCCCTTAAGCGAAGAAGACCTGAAAAAGATAGTTACGGAAGTGGTGCGCAACCTGCAGTCTGACGCCGGCGCGCCCGCTTCGTCCTCCGGCGGCCCCGTATTCGACAGCGTGGACGAGGCCGTGAACGCCGCCGAAAAAGCGCAGCCCGGCTTCCAGGACCTGGGCCTTGTGGCGCGCGAGAAGATCATAGCCGCCATGCGCGAGGTTTCCCGCGCCAATGCCCGGCGCTGGGCGGAACTGGCCGTGGCCGAGACCGGCATGGGCCGCGTGGAAGACAAGGTCATAAAGAACCTGGTCTGCATCGACGGGACCCCCGGCGTGGAAGACCTGCGCGCCGTGTCCTATACCGGCGACAAGGGCCTGACCCTGGTGGAATACGCGCCTTTCGGCGTGGTGGCCGCCATAACCCCTTCTACCAACGCCGTGGCCACCATCATCAGCAACGCCATCGGCATACTTTCCGGCGGGAACGCTGTGGTGTTCTCGCCTCACCCTGCGGCCGCCGGCTGCGTGGCCGACGCCGTGCGCGTGCTTAACAAAGCCATCATTGCCGCCGGCGGGCCCGCTAACCTGGTCTGTACCATGGGCAAGCCCACGCAGGAAGTGACCAAACAGCTTTTGTCCCATCCTGGCACACATATGAATCTGGTAACCGGCGGCCCGGCCATCGTTAAAGTGGCCATGACCTCCGGCAAGCCCTGCAAAACTATAGCCGCCGGCCCCGGCAATCCGCCCGTAGTGGTGGACGAGACCGCCGTGTTCCCGGATTGCGCTAAGGAAATAATTTACGGCTGCGGGTTCGACAATAACGTGTTGTGCATCGCCGAGAAGGAAGTTATCGTGACCGAGGCCGCGCGCGAGCGTTTCCTGTCCGCCATGCGCTCCGACTCCCGCGCCTACGAACTGAGCGGCACCCAGATGGACCAGCTTTCCAAGCTCATCATCCTGGAACCCGGTCCCGAGCCAAAGATCAACCGCGGCTTCATCGGCAAGAACCCGGCGGTGATAGCCAAGGCCATCGGGCTGAACCTGTCCGACGACATCCGTGTGCTCTGGGCGGAAGTGCCCAACGACCACCCGTTGGTCCACGCCGAGCAGCTGATGCCGGTGCTGCCCGTGACCGTGGCGAAGGACGTGGACGCCGCCATCGAGCTGGCCCGCCGCGCCGAGGGCAATAACCACCACTCGGCCGGGATGTATTCCACCAATATCAAGAACATGACCAAGATGGGCCGGCGCATGGCCTGCTCCATCTTCGTCAAGAACGGCTGCACGCTGCACGGCCTGGGCCTGGGCGAGGGCTATGCCTCGATGTCCATCGGCACCCCGACGGGCGACGGCATAACCAAGACCAGCCATTTCGTGCGCCCGCTGCAGTGCAGCGTGGTGGGTGACCTGAGGATAGCTTAGTTTCAGCGCCGGGAATTTTTAAGGAGAACTCTTTATGCAGGCAAACATCGCCGTGGGTTTGATGGAAACTTCCTCGATAGCCAGGGGCATAGAGGCCCTGGACTCGATGTGCAAGGCCGCCGGGATAAAACCGGAAGTGCACCAGGCCATTTCCAAAGGTAAATATATAATAGTGATCTCCGGTCCCGTGGGCGAGGTGGAATCCGCGCTGGCCTACGGGATAGAGACCGCCGGCAACACGGTGGTGTCCCAGCACATCATCCGCAATATCCACGCCGGGGCCCTGGCCGCCCTTAATAAGAAAGTGAAGGCCGCCAAGATAGAGGCCGTAGGCATAGTGGAGACCAAGGAAGCGCTGCCCGCGCTGTTCGCGGCCGACGCCGCCGCCAAGGCCGCCTTCGTGCACGTGGCCGAGGTTAACACCGGCAGGGGCATAGGCGGGAAAGGCTACTTTACCGTGGTAGGCGAGCCGGGCGCGGTGCGCACGGCCGTGACGGCCGGCGTGAAGGCCATCGGCGAGGACGCCGTGGTGAGCCGCATAGTGATCCCCAACGCGCACGAGCACATAGCCGACGTAATCTGAGTTTTACAGGAGAACCTTTATGAGAATAGTCATAGGCGCGGACCATGCGGGTTTTGACGCGAAAGAAAGATTGAAGAAGTTCCTGCAGAAACTGGGACACGACGTTACCGATTTCGGCTGCTATTCGCTGGAGCCGGTGGATTTCCCCGACATAGCCCTGCTGGTGAGCGAGGCCGTGCGCAAGAAGGAATTCGACAAGGCCGTGCTGGTGGACGGCTTCAACGGCGCCATGCCGCTGGCCGCCAACAAGGTGCGCGGCATCCGCGCCGTGGCCGCCTACGACACCATTTCCGCCCGCTTCGCCGCGGCGCATGAGGACTGCAACGTGCTGTGCCTCGGCGGCAAGACGCACGGCGAGCTGGCACTGGAAGAAATGATCAAGGTCTGGCTCAACACCCCTTTCGAAGGCGGCAAGTACCAGAAGCGGCTGGACAAGATAACCGCGATAGAGCAGCGCTGCTGCTAGGAAACAATGAAACAGGCAAAGGTCATCGGCAGGGTTTTCTGTTCCAGGCAATGCTGCGGCATGGAAGCTAAGACCATGCTGCTCATCCAGCCGCTGGACTGGGAGACCGATAAACCCGTAGGGGAACCGCTGGTGGCCGGCGATACCGTGGGCGCCGGCGCGGGGGAAAACGTTTTCTTCGTGGCGTCGCGCGAGGCCATTGCGGCTTTTGAGGGCTGGGAAGGCGAGACCGCTACAGGCACCCCGCTGCCGCCGGTGGACGCCGCGATAGTCGGCATCATAGACGGAAAAAAATTTAACTAAATTTATGTTTATTGCAAAAGTGATAGGTAATGTCTGGGCCACCCGCAAACACCCGGGGCTGAAGAACGCCACCATGCTGATAGTTAAAGCCGTGGACCCCATGGACAACAACAAGCTGGTGGGCGAAGCCACGCTGGCGCTGGACGGCAACCAGGGCGCGGGCGTAGGCGATACCGTTTTGATAGTGGACGAAGGCGGTTCGGCCAGGAAGATCCTGAAGAACCCGAAGGCGCCGGTGCGCACCGTAATAGCCGGGATAGTGGACACAGTACATATTACCGGAAAGGAATAATATATGAACGACGAAGATATAAAGAAAATAGCGGCCGAAGTGGCCAGGATAATGAAGGGGGGAAGCCAGTCCGCCCCGCGCCAGTCCCTTGGCGATTCCGTATCCATAGGTTCCGCCGGCAAGGTCTTCCAGCACCCGCTGGTGAACAAGCCCGGGAACGTGCCGGCCAAGCCCTGCTCCTCGCAGAGCGATTGCCGCCTCGAGGAAAATACCTGCAGCTCCACCTGCCAGAAATGCAACCCGCTTTCCAACTACAGCGCCCAGCAGGTGAAAGCCAGCGCCGACCGCGTCAGCTTCTGCAACCCTAACGAGGCCAGTTCCTCGATAGCCGGCATGATAGACCACACCCTGCTCAAGGCCAACGCCACGCAGGAAGAGATAGGCAAGCTCTGCGAGGAAGCCCGCAAGTACCGCTTCGCCTCGGTCTGCGTCAACCCCGGCTACGTCGCGCTGTCGTCCAGGCTGCTGCGCGGCTCCAACGTGATGGTCTGCACCGTCATCGGCTTCCCGCTGGGCTCCACCACGCCTACCGTTAAGGCCATAGAAGCCCGCGACGCCATAGCCAACGGCGCCGACGAGATAGACATGGTGCTGAACATCGGCGCGCTGAAATCCGGCAACGACCAGCTGGTCCTCGACGATATCAAGGCCGTGCGCGACGCCACCCGCGGCAAAACGCTCAAGGTCATCCTGGAGACCTCGTACCTGACCAAGGACGAGAAGATCCGCGCCTGCAAGATGTCCAAACAGGCGCAGGCCGACTTCGTGAAAACCTCCACCGGCTTCGGCTCCGGCGGCGCCACTCCCGAAGACATCGCGCTGATGCGCGAGACCGTGGGCCCCGAGATGGGCGTGAAGGCCTCCGGCGGCATCAAGAACGCCGAGGTGGCCGCGGCCATGATCAAGGCCGGCGCCACCCGCCTGGGCACCAGCGCCAGCATAGCCATAGTTTCCGGCGGCGAAGCGGCCAAAGGGCAGTACTGAGTTTAAGATAAATAAGGAGCGATTATGTCAGAACCTAAAGAAGCGCTGGGAATGATAGAGACCAAAGGCTATATCGGCATGATAGAGGCCTCCGACGCCATGAGCAAGGCCGCCAAGGTGCGCCTGCTCGGCTACGAGAAGATCGGCTCGGGCTACGTCACCACACTGTGCGTGGGCGAAGTAGGCGCCGTGCGCGCGGCCGTGGAAGCCGGTGCGGCCTCCGCCCAGAAAGTGGGAGAGCTGGTGGGGATGCACGTGATACCGCGCCCCTCCGACGACCTCGATAAATACCTGGCGAAGATGTCGGTTAAAGTAGGCTAGACGGCCAGGCTGCCGGACGGCTGGGCTGCTTTAAAGGTGTTCTTCATCTTTTAGCCTCCAAGCCGCCTGGCCGCCAGGCTTTCTCCATGCTTACCAAAGGCGCTATTGAGGACCTGATAGTACAGCACCTCCGGCCGGCACCGGGGGCGGCGCCCGTGTCAAAGAAGGTCCCCGAGCTTAAACAAAAGCTGTTCCTCAGCGACCTGGAACTCCGCAAGCTCTACAAGCCCGGCTCCAGGACCGTAACCGTTCCAGCCAACGCCATAGTCAGCCCGCTTTCCCTGGACTGGCTGGACTATGACGGCGTAAAGATAATCCATGGTTGATTGTCTTCATTCCCGCGAAATAGCTAATATAGTGTCTAATGTTTTTTAAGGAGGGTGAAAGTAATGAGCTTTCCCAAGATTCTTGGCCTGTTTTCCGCGATAGCTTTAGCCTGCATGCTGCCGCGCTTAGTTTCCGCGCAGGAGATGCCGGCGGAGATGGTGAAGGCGGCCTCCGCCGAAGTGGCCCCCGAGCTTGACGAGTCCCCGGATAAATCCGACACGCCGGCCGCCCAGCAGGAAATGAAAAAAGAAGAGCCGGCCCCGCAGAAAGAAGTAAAAAAGAAAGAGCCGCCGGCCGCCTCTCTCCCCGGTTTCAAAGCCGAGTCTCCCGCCTCCGTAATGGCCGTGGAATGGGAATTTCTTAAAGCTAACAGCGAGAGCAAGGACGACGACGTGGCCGCCGCGGTATTGCCGCAGCTTTCCGAGTGGCTGAAAGCTTATCCCGAGAGCGAATATTCCGAAGAAGCCATGCTGCTCAAGGCGAACCTGCAGCTGCGCCTCGGCGACTACCGGGCCGCGGTCGTTACCCTTATCAGGCATACCCAGGAATACCCTGGTTCCACGCTCAACGAGGCCGCGCTCCAGCAGCTGAACATCACTATCGACAAAAAGCTCAACAAGAAGGTGAAGGGGCCGCTCAACGACATAGCAAAAGCGCCCGCGTCCGGGGATAAGGCCGCCGCGCTCGCCGCTTTCGTCGGCAGGCTGGCGGATCAGTTCGGGGAGGAGTTCTACGCCCCGGTGCTGGAAGAGTTCAGCGCCTTCTCCGTGCGCTTCCCGGCCTACCCCGGCCGCGACGCGCTGCAGCTTTCCCTGGGCAATCTTTACGCCAGGAAAGGCGAATACATGCTGGCCAGGCTTTCCTATGAAAAGCTCATCCAGGTCTACCCTTCCAGCAAGTACCTGGTCAGGGCCAAGAGGGCGCTGGGCGACGTGCTGGCCAACAACCTTAAGGATTACCTGACGGCGATAAAGGTCTATCACGATATCACCGTAAATTTCCCGGGCACGGACGAGGCCTGGGCGGCTTACCTCCAGCTCCCGCGGCTTACCGAAAAACAGAAGCAGTATGCCCGCGCCGTGGACGTTTACGAGAAGATCATAGCCCTTTACCCCGACACGCCCGAGGCCCGGGACGCCTATAAATCCGCGGCCCGCGTGCTGCGCGAGGATATCAAGAACCCGGCCAAGGCGGTGGAAGTCCTTAACAGGCTTGCCGATAAATATAAGGACGAAAAGGTCATAGATGAACTTTACCTGGCCGCGGAGATAGCCCGCAAGGACCTGCGGGACATCGAGATAGAAGTTAAAATGTACGACAGGATAACGGCAGAATATCCGGACACCGAGGACGCCCCTAAGGCGCTGATGGCCGCCGGCCAGTCCCTGGAAAAGGTCAAGGACCTGGAAAAAGCCAAGGAATATTACCAGAAAATAATAGACACCTATCCCGAAGATTCCCTTGCAAAGAAGGCCCGGAAATACATAACGGCCCTCACCCCCCAGCAGGGTACCTGACCCCGCCAGGCCGCTCGAGCGCGAAACTGCCGCCTCCGGGCGGCAGTTTTTTTGCCCCCTGGGGCCTACGCGGGCAGGGGCCTATATAAAAGGTCCTTTGGTCCTATATAGTGGGCCCTCCGGCACTTACGGGTTGGCGGCGCGGCTGTTATACTATTGGTAAGGCAGAGGAAAATTATGAAAAAACTTATCATAGCGATAGCGGCGGCGGCGGGGATGACCAGCCCGGTCTTCGCCGGTAATTTCGATCTCAACACTCTCACTCTTTCGGACCTTAAAGCTTCCCAGGCGCAGCCCATTGAAATGAGCCTGCCGGCCCCGGAAGAAATAATGGGCTACGAAAAGTCTCCCCAGATCCCCACCTCGGCCCTGGACCTGACCATAAAGCTTCCCTTCAAAACCCTGAGCCAGCGCATAGCCGAAATGCCGATGGCGAAGATAACCCCGCTTGACGCCTCCGCCCCGATCCTCTTCAAGCAGGGCGACAATATCGCCCTCAGCAACATCAACGTGGACTATAATGGTATCAACGTTGAACCTACTATCCTTATAAAGCCCTTCTTCGAAGGCAACAACAAGCTGGCCCTGAAAGTGGTGAAGATAGAGGCGGACGTGGCTTTCGGGCCCAAAGCCGCCACTCCCCTGGACAAGGACGGCCTGATGGAAATGGTGATGACCAAGCTCACCACCGGCATGCTCGAGAACATCGACAAGGCCTTCGCCAAGAACAAAGTGCCGCTGCGCGCTAAAGACGTGCTGACCTTCACCTACGACAGGAAGGCCTGGATCCTGCGCGCCAACGTCACCCCCAAGTTCGTGGCCCCGCTGCTCCCCGGCCTGATCCCGGACATCAACCTGACCGGCTTTAGCTTCGACGATCTCGGCTTCTCCATGAGCGTGAACGCGGGTTCCGCGGTCTCCATCGCCAAGCTCCCCGGCTATAACCTGGCCATGTCGGACGGCCTCATCACCAACTTCATAATGCAGTTCACCGCGGGTTCCGATTTCAACCTGCTGCCCGGCGGCAAGTACGACGGCGGCGTTAAGTTCCGCGCCGACGGCCTGATGGAAGTGGCCGGCAAAGTGTACGTCCGCAGCATGCCGCTGAAGCCCAATGTGTACTTCACCGCCACCCTGCGCCCGATAGTCACCAAGGACAACACCATCTGGCTGCGCGTAGAGCGCGTGGACGTGGAAAAGGCCTACGGCATCGGCGTCCCCGGCTTCCTCAACAACTGGCTGCAGGGCACCATAATCTCCAACGTGATGAAGACCATCACCACCAACGAGGCCCTGCTGAAGGTCATGACCTGCAAGAAGCTGGACGACAAGACCGTGGAGATGACGCTTAAGAACAGCGCCTTCCTGCCCTCGTTCGCCAAGGGCGCCACGATAAAGTATATGAAGCTGGGCACCGGCCTGATGTACCTCGGTTTCGAGCTGTGAGCCCGGAGATACAAGGAAAATTTATGAAAAAAACCATTAACCTTCTTATAGCGGCCGCGATACTCGCCTGCGGGAACCTGGCCTCCGCGGCGAACTTCGACCTGGGCTCCGTCAGCGCCAAGGACGTGAGCGCCCTCTCCTACGACAAGAAAGCCCCGGTCCCCCAGCAGGACCCCGACGACCTGATCGGCATAGACCTGACGGTGCGGCTGCCTTTCAAGTTCCTCAAGAACGCCGTTGAGAAGATGGCCGCTTCCGACAAGCGCCTGACCATCCTGGACGCCGCGGCCCCAGTCGTGAGCAAGTCCGGCGAGTACCTCAAGATCTCCAACATCCGCGTGGACGCGGGCGGCATCATAGTGGAGCCCACCCTGACCCTGAAGATCTCCATGGAAGGCACCGATAAAGTGGCCATCCTGATAAAGAAAGTCCAGATCCACGCTTCCATGGGCCCCGACCAGAAGGCGATGGGCGAGATCGATCCCGCCACCCTCAACCAGGAAGAGATCATGCAGAAGGTGATGGACGTGATGATCAGCGGCGTGTACGGCGCGGTCAACGCCAAGCTCAAGGCCAAGAATATCCCGATGAAGGCCGAGAAGGTCATAGCGATGAAGTACGACAAGGGCACCTGGATCCTGCACTCGACGGTTTCCGCCAAGGTGGTGCAGTACCTGATCCCCGCGGGCATCGTAGGCGACCTGCACCTGACGGGTTTCCTGGTGACCAGCACCGGCATGAACGTTACCGTGCAGACCGCGGAATGACTATAATATAAGGAAGGCAAAAGAGAGCCGGCCGCAAGCCGGCTTTCTTATTGAGGGAGGGGGGATTATGCTTTTTGACAGGATGAGCCCGGAGATGGTGAAGGCGATGATAGAGACGCTGCCGGCGGAGCTGACGATCATAGACGCCAACGACGAGGTGGTGGGCTGGAACAAGCACGAGGCCCGGCTTTTCAAGCGGCCGCTGACGGCGATGGGCGTTAATTTCCGCAACTGCCACCCGGAGGCCAGCCTGGCGATGGTGGAGCAGATAGTGGGGGAGATGAAGGCGGGCAAGCGCGAGAAGGCGGAGTTCTGGATAGACCTGGGCGTGGGCGGGGAGAAGCACAAGATCTTCATCCAGTTCTGCGCGCTGCGCGGCGACAAAGGCGACTACCTCGGCTGCATGGAATTCACCCAGGACGTAGAAGCCATCCGCCGCCTCGAAGGCCAGAAACGCCTGCTGGATTAATTTAAAAAGACCGCACGAGGCCCAGTCGGAGCGGCCAGGGAGGCAGGGTTATCAAAACGCGGGTCTCGCACACCGTGCTCGCCCTCATCACTCAGCCTCGGCGCTTACGCAAGCCTCGGCTTCCGTGAAGGTTTTGCTAACCCTGCCTCCCCGTCCGCTCCTCCGGTTTCTTTTATCAATCACAATTTCAGAAACCCAGGGCGACACGGGGGTTGGGTTGTAAAAACCTTCCGACCGACGAGGCTTGCGCAGCGCCGAGGAGGGAGGATGAGCGATGGGCACGGTGTGCCCGAGCGCGTTTTTACAACCCAACCCCCGTGGCGCCCGACGGGATTCGTGTTGAATTGCAGGTAATAGCGGGTGGGTCTTAATTGGGCCTTGACAAGTCAACGGGGTGGTGTTATACTCGAGATGTAGTCTTGCTCTCTTCAATGCGTCGGCGGTGTTCTCTCGGTGTGCGGTCGAGTTGATCTCGGTAGGCGGTGCGGGGTTCGTCCCCGGCCCCCGGCGCGGTTCCCCCGGTTCGCGGCAGCGTCCTATTCGGCGCGTTCGCGGGGTGTTCCCCGGTACGTCTCCTCCGCCTTGCGGGGCGCGTTGGCCGGGGTCCCGGTTCGGCGGCTCCCCCAGCGGCGGCCTGCTCCCGGGTGGGCGTTTCCGGCGCGGCGCTTTCGGCGCCTTCGGTGTCCCGGTCGCTCCTTAGCGGTGTGCGGTACAAACTATAGTGCGGCCCAAGCGGCCTGATGAAGAGCCCCCGTTTCCCGGGGGCTCTCATTTTTTGCCTGTAACCTGGGCCCCCTTGACGATTGGACGGGATTGGTCTATACTTTCATTGGGGCGGGTGCCCTGATCGTATATTGTATTGTCCTTATACATAAAGACGCGAAGATAAAGCGAGAATGAACAGCATCAAGCCCGTAAAAAATAGTGGGGAGGCTTGCGCCGGGCGCAGGTTCTCCGCCGTTATTGCGCTGTCCCTGCTGCTGCTTGCTGCCCTGGTCCCGCTTTCCCGGGCTGACACGCCCACCTCAGCCGAACTTAATTTTATAGGGGAGACCACCCTGGGATTTACCTGGGTGCTGGATAACCCGCTGGAAGAATACCCGTTGGTGGTCATCTCCACCGTAGCTGATTTCAGCGTGACCATAGCCTCGGCCACAGGCGAACTGGGACTCCAGACCACGACCTACGCGGACCTGGCTCCGAACACCCCGTACTACTTCAAAGTAAAGGTTTCCACCGAGCCGGACGCGAATTACACGGCGGCCATCGCTACCGCCACCTATATCCAGCAGCCGATAATCATTCATTTCGACGCGGTTTCCGATAGTTATATAACGGCTTCGGCCTATTCTCCTGCGTTCAGCAACCTGGAGGCCGGCTCGTCCGGCGTGAATATCTCCATCGGCGGGAGCTACACCCTGCCCTGGCGCAACGGCAATAAGTGGACGGCGAAAACTGCCATGACCGCGGCGCGCAGTTATATGTCGGCCGGGGTTATGGACGAGAAAGTGTACGCCGTCGGCGGAAATAACGGCAGTATCACCGGCCTCAACAGGGCTTATAATCCCGCGCTGAATACCTGGGCTTCCAAGGTCGCAATGACCACGGCCCGCGAAGGTTTCGCGGTCGCGGTTATCGGCGGCAAACTATACGCTGTCGGCGGGTATGAGGGCGGGTATCTCAACAACAACGAAGAATATGACCCGGTCTCGGACGCCTGGACGGCCAAAGCCGTAATGTCTACGCCGCGCAGCGGCCTGGCTGCGGGAGCGGTCGGCGGACAATTGTTCGCCGTAGGCGGATTTAATGGCACCGATGCCCTGAAGATCAACGAGCAATATGACCCCGCAGCCAACTCTTGGACTACAAAAAATCCCATGCCCACCTTCCGGTACGACCTTGCAGCCGGCGTGGTAGAGGGAAAGCTGTACGCGGTGGGCGGCTATGATGAAGGTGCCGCGCTGGGAGACAACGCGGAATATGATCCGGAAGCTAATTCGTGGGCGCCAAAGACGCCCATGCCCACCGCCAGAAGCGGGCTTGCCGCGGCGGTAATAGGCGGGAAATTATACGCGGTGGGCGGCTCTGACCTCTCCGGCAGGCTGACGGCCAATGAAGCGTATGACCCCGCCACCAACACCTGGGAAACTAAGCCGGCCATGACCACGGCCCGCGAGAAACTTGCTGCCGGTTCCGTCGGCGGGAAATTGTACGCCATGGGGGGAAGCGATGGCGGCCTGTTGGCAACTAATGAGGAATACGACCCGGGCGTGGCCCAGACTTTCTACGGCCTGACGCCGAACACGCAGTATACGTTCAACTCAAAAGCCAGGAACCGGATCAGCGCCGAGACCTGGTATACCGCCGATCATTCCACCTATACGATGGCGACCGTTCCCGGCGTGCCCGTATTCACGGCCGTAAGTTCTTATTCCGTCACCGTCAATTGGGCGGATAATGGCAATCCCGGCGCCGTTACCCTGTACCGCGCCCAGGTTTCCGAAGAAGCTTCCTTCGCCGTAGTCGCAGCTTCCTCCGAGACCTACAACCTTAGCGCGACGATGTCGGGTTTTTCCCCTAACACCACCTATTACGCCCGCGTGGCGGCCATAAATCTTGCCGGGGCGATAACGAATTACACCGCCCCGGGTTCCACCATGACCCGCATCGAAACCCCTTCCGGAGTTTATTTCGACGAGGTCAGCTCACGGGCCATCACCGCTTCCGCCTACGGCCCGGTATTTACGGACATCACCACCGGCCTGGCCGGCGTGGCCGTGGCCAGGGACGCCGGGGCCTATTCGGCCTGGCGCACCGGCGATACCTGGGCGGCAAAGACCGCCATGCCCACCAGCCGCATGGATTTCGCCGCGGTAGCGCTGGGCGGGAAGATCTACGCCATCGGCGGGTTGGGGCTTTCCGGGTTGCTCAGTCAGAACGAGGAATACGACCCGGTCGCCAACGCCTGGACGGCCAGGGCTTCTATGCTTACGGCGCGCGACGGCCTTGCCGCCGCCGCTGTCGGTTCTACGCTTTACGCTCTGGGTGGCAGTTCCGGCGGTGAGTTGACCACTAATGAGCAATACGACCCCGAAGCCAATTCCTGGAGCAGCAGGACTTCAATGCCTACGGCCCGCACCTGGCTGGCAGCAGCTACCGGGGCCAACGGCAGGATCTACGCCATTGGCGGGAGTCCTAATTCCGTAAACGAGGAGTATGACCCGGCCGCTAATGTCTGGGCCACTAGAGCCAATATGTCCGCGGCCAGGTTTAAAGCGGCAGCCGCCGCAGTCGGCGACAAAATATATCTTATCGGCGGCACTCTAGGCAGCGGCGAACTATCCAAGAACGAGGAATACGACACCATCTCAAATGGCTGGACCCTCAAGACAGCCATGTTCACGGCCCGCCAGTCACCGGCCGCGGCGGTGCTGGGCGGGAATATCTACGTTGTAGGCGGCGGCCCGGGGCCGCTGTCCGTGAACGAGGAATACAACCCGGTGTCTGATGCCTGGACGGCGAAGACCGGGATGCTCACGGCCCGCCAGAGCCTGGCCGCGGCCTCCGTACGGGGCAGGCTCTACGCCCTAGGCGGTAACGTCGGCTCTTCCTTCCTCGGCGAGAACGAAATGTACGACCCCGGCGTCGCGGTCGCTTATACCGGGCTCACCCCTAATACCCAGTACGCTTTCACGGCCAAGGCCCGCAATTATATGGGAACGGAAACCCCGGATTCTCCCACAGTTTCCACTTACACTCTCGCCGCGGTACCTGGAGCACCGGCGGTGGCGGTGCTCAGTTCCACCACGCAGAGGATCTCCTGGGACGCTAACGCAAATCCGCTTCCGGGTACCAACTACATATTGAAGTACTCCACCTCTCCCGATTTTCCGCCTGCTTTCACAACGCCGGTGCCCCTTTCGTCCACCTTTACTTCTATAACGATCCTTACGCCCAACACCTCTTATTACTACGATGTCCTGGCGCTTAACAACGCCGGGGTGCCTTCTGATTTCACGGGGCGTACGGCAAGTTCCTGCACGCTGGCGGCCATGCCGGGCCCCCTCAGTATAGACGCCCGGACCACGACTTCGCAGGATATCTCCTGGGGCAGCGGCGGCAACCCCGGCCCCGGCACCAACTACCTGCTGAGATATTCCACTTCCGCGGCCTTTACGCCCGCAGTTACCACCGCCACGCTCTTTTCCGCCGCCTTCGCCGGCGTAAGCGGGCTGCTTGCGGGCACTTCGTATTACTATGACGTGGCGGCCGTGAATAAAAGCGGCGTGAGCACCGGGTATACCGGGTCCCCGGTGGCGGGATATACGCTGCCGGCGGCGCCCGGCGCGCCGGTGCCGACGATACTTGGCACTTCGTCCATTTCCTGGACCTGGGCCGCTGCGACCGGCGCCGAGAGCTACAGGATATATGCCGCCAGCGCCCCTTCCTCCGTAGTCGGAACGGCGCTCACGAATATTTTCATCGAGACCGGCCTGACGCCGAATACTTCCTGCGGCATCCTTGTAGCCGCCGTGGACCCGGCGGGGGAAAGCGCAAAGTCCGCCGAGGCCAGTACCTACACTTACGCGGCAGTGCCGCTGAACCTCTCCACCGGCCCCGTCGCCCCCTCGTATTTTTCGATGGACCTCAACTGGGGGGCCAACGGCAACCCTGCCGGGACGGTCTACAGCCTTGATTACTGGCCGGCGGGCGGTTCCACTACCACCATGCTGCCGAGCATTACCACCGCCTCCGTGGAAGGCCTGACCGGTTCCACCTCTTATTATTTCATGGTGCGCGCCAGGAACGAAGCGGGGTTTTACGGCCCCGCCGCCGGGCCGCTGCTCATGCCTACCCTCACCCTGGCCCCGGCCGGCCTGACCGCGGAGCCGCAAAGTCCCACTTCGATACGCTGGACCTGGAGCGCGCTGCCGACCGCCCTGCGCTATGACCTTTACTCCTCCAGTTCCCCGACGTCGCTTATAGGGTTTTCCTATTCTACCGTGTTCCTTGAGACGGGCTTGTCGACAAATACGCCTAACGGGGTATACGTGGTGGGGGTGAACCTGGCGGGGCAGGGCGAGGTGTCCGTGGCGCTGGATACCTTTACCTATGCCGCGGTGCCCGGGGCGCCGGTCATCACCGCTTCCAACGACACTTCGCAGGCGGTTTCCTGGAACGACCGCGGCAACCCGGCAGGGACCGAGTACGAACTCAGGTATTCCACCTCGCCCGATTTCCTCACGGGCATAACCACCGCCGCGGTGACAAATTCCACTTCGCTCGTGGCCGGGTCTCTCGCGCCGAACACCTCCTACTACTATGATGTGCTGGCCGTAAACGTGGCCGGAAGAAGAACGGCGTATACGGGCGTGCCTGTCAGTTCCTACACCCTGGCTTCGGTGCCAGGGGTCCCCGTGATCTACGCGGTGGGACCGGTTTCCCAGTCGGTTTACTGGGAAGCTAACGGTAATCCTGCGCCGGATACCCGCTACCGCGTCAGGTGCTCCACGTCTCCCGGTTTCGAGGCGGCGGTGACCACGTACACGACGGTGACGTCCACTTATACCACGATCCCGAACCTGACGCCCAACACTTCGTACTTCTTTGACTCGGCCGCCCTCAACCATATAGGGGTACAATCCGCGTTCACCGGAGTGCCGGCCTCCAGCTACACCATCGCCGCGGTGCCCGGCAACCCCTCGGTCACCGCCTGGAGCAGCACTACGCACCGCGTGGAATGGCTTTCCGGGGGAAACCCCACCCCGGGAACGGATTACCGCGTGGAATATTCCACTTCGGGTAATTTTACGACGTCGGTCAGTTCGGCCTCCATGGCTTCTTCCACTTTCACCACCATCGGCGGGCTCACGCCGGGTACTTCCTATTACTACCGGGTGGCGGCGATGAACAGAACGGGGGGGCTGAGCAACTTTACGGGGATTCCCGCCGCCTCGTATACCCTGGCGCCCCCGCCCGACCTGCTGGAGGCTATGGTGCTGGGAGTCTCTTCTATCTCGTGGACCTGGTCGGCCTCCACCAGCGCGCTGAGCTACAAGCTGTACTCCACTTCGGATCTCGGCACGCCGATAGCGGCCCAGCCCGGACTTTCCTTCATCCAGACCGGGATCTCCACCAATACCGTAAGCAGGCTGGTGGTTTCCGCGGTAAACCTGCCCGGGGAAGGGCCGCAGTCGCCTTTCACCGAATCCTGCACGCTGGCCTCGGTCCCCGGCGCCGCCTCCGTGACCGACCGGTCCACCACGACCCAGCGCGTAACCTGGGACGCCAATGAGAACCCGCTGCTGCAGATAAGCTACGTGCTCCGCTATTCCACTCATTCCGACTTCTCCTCCGCGGTGCTCAGTACGGCGGTGGCGGACTCCACCTGGACCGTGGTAACCGGGCTTTCCCCCGGAACCCTATATTACTACGACGTGGCCGCGGTGAACGCGCACTTGGTACAGACGGCTTTCAACGGCACTCCCGGCCCCGGCTACACGCTGCCGGAGACCCAGGCGCCTCCGGAGCCGGGCGAGGTTGGCATTTCCTCTGTCGTCTGGACCTGGGCGGCGACCCAGAGCGCTACAGGGTATAAGGTGTATACCGCCGCCGGCTCGCCCCTCGCTTCCGTGACGGCTTCCAGCTTTACGGAGACGGGGCTTTCCAGCAACACTTCCTACGGCGTGCGCGTCTCGGCGCTAAATCCGGACGGCGAGGGGGAGATGTCCGCCGCAGTAAGCACGTACACGCTGGCGGGCGTGCCCGGCGCTCCCGTAGTTACGTCGCGCACCCCCTCAACGCACAGCCTGACCTGGCCGGAGAACGGCAACCCGCTGCCCGGCACCAGCTACAGGGTGAGGTACTCCACTTCCCCCGACTTCATCCCCGCCTCCACCACCCTGATCTCCACTACTTTTACTGCCGTTACCGGGCTGACGCCGAACACCTCCTATTTCTACGGCGTGGCGGCGGTGAACAACACGGGCCGCCAAAGCGCCTACACGGGCGCCGCGGTTTCCAGCTATACCCTGGCGGCCGTTCCGGCCACCCTGTTCCTGGTCGGGCAGAGTTCTTATTCGCAGACCGTGAGCTGGAACAGGAACGCGAACCCGCTCCCGGGCACCGATTACGTGGTCAGGTATTCCACTTCCGCGGACTTCATGCCCTCGGTCACCACGATGACCGTAGCGCAATCCACTTTCACGGCCATCGCCGGGCTGTCCCCGAACACTTCCTATTATTACGACGTGGCCGCCATAACCGTCGACCTGGAGCGGTCCGCTTTTTACGGCTTCCCGGTGTCCGGCTATACCCTGTCGGCCACTCCCGGCGCTCCGGTCATCACGGCCCGCAGTTCCACGACCCAGAGTTTAGAGTGGGACGCCGGAGGCAACCCTGACCCCGGCACCGCGTACAGGCTGCGGTATTCCACTTCTTCCGACTTCACCGCTTCGGTCACCACGGCCGCCGTGCTCGGGTCCACGTTCTCCGTAGTGACCGGCCTGGCGGCCGGCACTTCCTATTACTACGACGTGGCGGCCTATAACACGCCGGGTATGCTGACCCCGTTTACCGGGATCCCTGCCGCGGGCTATACCCTGCCTGCCGCCGTGGAGGCGCCGGCCGGCGCCGGGGCGGGCCCCACCTCCATCCAGTGGACCTGGGCGCCGGTGCAGGGCGCCGCGGCCTACAATGTTTATGCTCCCACCAGCACGCCCGTTCTTATCGGCACGTCGGGCTCGGCGTCTTTCCTCTGGACCGGCCTTTCCACCAACACGCTTAACGGGCTGCGGGTTTCGGCGGTGAACCCGAACGGCGGGGAGGGGGAACTGTCGGGGCCGGCCACGGCCTACACGCTGTCCGCGGCTATTGTCGCCCTTTCCACCGGGCCGGACGCCGCCACCGGTGCTTCCCTTACGGTGCAGTGGGGCGCGAACACGAACCCGCCGGGCACGCTCTACGACGTGCAATACTGGGCCGCCGGGGGCGCCACCACCACGGTGCTCACGGCCCTTGCCAGCGCGCCCGTTGCCGGCCTTACGCCGAGCACGTCGTATTATTTCCAGGTGAGCGCCCGGAACGACGCCGGGCAGCTTTCCGCGCCGGTCCAGCTCTACTTCCCGACCATGCCGGAAACCCCGGCGGACCTGGCCGGGGAGGCGACGGGCGCCGGTTCCATAGTCTGGACCTGGACTCCCGTCCCCACGGCCTCCTCGTACAGGATCTATCCCGCTACGGACACCGGCACGCTCCTGGCCGTGTCCGCTTCCCCGTATTTCTTGGAAACCGGTCTTTCCACCAACACGCAGAACGGGGTGGTGGTCTCCGTAGTTAACCTTGCCGGCGAGAGCCCGCAGTCCGCGGCGGTAAGCACGTACACGCTGTCGGCCCAGCCCGTGGCGCTCTCCACCGGCCCGGACGCGGCCGCTACCAACGCCATAACGCTCCAGTGGGAGGCGAACACCAACCCGCCCACGACGCCGTACCGGGTGGATTACTGGGCCCAGGGCGGGTCCACCTCCAACTTTACCACCACGCTGACCAGCGCCGCCGTTACCGGCCTGGCGGAAGCTACCTCGTATTATTTCTGGGTGCGCTCCGCCAACGACTCCGGGGCGCTGAGCGCGCCGGCCTCCCTTACGGCGCCTACCTTGTCCGGCGGTTCCGCCTGGCTGTTCGGCACCGTGCTTGGCACCGGCTCGGTAAGGTGGCTGTGGAACCCGGTGCCCACGGCCCTGTCCTACAGGGTGTACCCGGCCAGCGAGCCCGCCACCGTGATCTTCACCACGAACACGGTCGTTTTCGTGCAGACCGGGCTGGCCCCGAACTTTGAAACCAGCGTGCTCCTGGCGGTGGTGAACGCCGCCGGCGTCAGCCCGCAGTCTTCTCCGGACCTGCCCGTATACACTCACGCCAGGCCGCCGGCCGGGGAAACGGTGACGGCCGTATACGCCTCCAGCGCTTCCATCAGCTGGGGGCTTAACGGCAACCCAAACAACACGGAAGCCGACGTGGAAAGTTCCACCGACAACTTCAATTACGGGAACGTCTTAGCCGCACCTTACACCGACCCGGCGTTCACGGGGTCGGATCCCGTAACCTTCACGGCCCCAAGCCTGCTGGCCTGCACTACCTACTATTTCCGCGTCTACAACCGGAACGCTTCCGGCATAGCCACCGTCTTTTCCTCCACGCTGACCTTCTTCACCACCGGGGCGCCGCCGCTGCCGCCGGGCAGCCTGGCCGCCGAAGCGCTGGCCAACAACAGCATACGGCTTACCTGGGAACCCTCGCCGTCGGGACAGGTGACACTCTATACCCTTTACTACGACGATGCCACCGGCACGATCGATTACGGCACCCCCGTCGCCGTGGTGAGCTCCACCGTGACCACCTATACCCAAACGGTGCTCACCGCCGGCGCCGCCTATAAGTTCGGCCTGCGCGCTTCCCTTTGCGGCACCGAGGAGCAGAACGTCACCGTATTGGCGGCGGCTACCGCCGCCAGCGCCCTGCCCGGCGTACGCGCGGCGGTAAAAGTCCCTCCGGCCGGCAAAAAGATCTTCGGCAACCGGGTTACCCTGGTGGCCGAGCTGGATAACGGCACGGAGAGCCAGGTGTCCGTGGTAAAGTTCCAGTATAAATCCGCCGCCTCCGGCACCTGGTCCGACGTCGCGCCGGCTGACGCGGAGCATCCTAACCCGGACACCGAGGCCCCGTACCTGACGCATTGGGACGTTTCCACCTTTACGGCCGGGGGTTATGACCTCCGGGCGGTGGCTAAGGACCAGCAGAACCTGGCCGATCCGGCCCCGCCGTATATCAACGTGCAGGTGAGTTCCACCGCCCCTGATATCAACGAGAATTTGGTGGCCGGCGTCATCTGGAAGGAACAGAAGGTCTACAGCGCCGTCTCCAACGCGGTGCAGGCCACGGACACGGGCCTTGTCATCCCGGCGGGAGCCATTTCCGATTCCACGGCCACCGTCACCGTTATCAATAAGCCGTCCAACGTGCCGGCGGCGCCGGCAAGCGCGCAGGGCTGCGGCGTGGCGGCGGAAATAACCCTGTCCAACGGGCAGACGCTGCTGGCGGCCGGGAAAACCGCCGCGGTCACGCTTGCTTTCGCCGACGACGATAACAACGGCTACCTCGACGACTATCCCAATGTCCGCACCGGCAACCTGCAGATCTATTCCTACTCCGCGCTCAACGGCTGGAGGAAGGATTTCTCCTCCAGCGTGGACCTGTCGGCCAGGACGGTCACCGGCAATACGCCGCACTTCAGCTTCTTCGCGCTGTTCGCCCCGCTGGGCACGGACCTGGACCTGACGGAGGTCTACCCCGTCCCCTTCGTCCCCAACGACGGGAACGCCGACAACGGGGTGCCGTATTCCGCCGGCAATAACAACTCGGGGATAATCTTCGACAAGCTGCCCGCTGCCGTGGGCATAAAGATCTATACCGTTACCGGCCAGCTGGTGGCGGATTTCGGCTCGCAGGCTTCCGGCGGTTCGCTCCAGTGGGACGTAAAGAACGACAGCGGCGCCGATGTCGCTTCCGGCGGGTATGTGGCGGTCATCTCCAGCCCGGGGATCAAGCCGGTGGTAAAGAAGATACTGGTGATAAGATGAACAGGAAACTCATTATCGCGCTTCTGCTCCTGTGCTGTCCGCGCCCGTCGCAGGCGGAGTCGGCCGGGGCGTCGCCGTATAATTTCCTGTTCCTCGACGCCGGCGCGCGGCCGGTGGCTCTGGGCGGCGCCTACACCGCCCTGGCGCGCGACGCCAACGCCCTGCTTTACAACCCGGCCGGCCTCGGCGAGGTCAGCGAGCAGCAGGCCGTGTTCATGCATAACCGGTACTTCCAGGACATCACGCAGGAATACCTGGCCTATGCTTCGCCGCAGGGCTGGGGCGCCTCGGTCAATTACCTGGATTTCGGCTCCGCGCCCCGCACCACGATCAGCAACCATGCGGGCGGGCTCGGCAGCGTGGGGCTTACGGATATCGCCGTCAGCGCCGGCTACGGCGCGCCCATGGGCGTTAATTTCGTGGGCGGCGCGGCGATAAAATTCATACAGGAGTCCATAGCCGGCGTTTCCGGCACCGGGTTCGGCCTGGATCTCGGCGTCTTTTATTATCCCGGCGGCCGTGAAAAAACGGTGCTGGGGGCTTCGGTACAGAACCTCGGTCCTTCCGTCAAGTTCCAGAACAAGAAGGAAGCGATGCCGCTTAACGTCCGGGTCGGCGCCGCGCACAGCTTTTCCGTAAGAGGCCAGGACGCGACGGTCTCGGCCGACCTGTCCAAGGCGCTGGCGGAGAAGCTGGTGATCTCGGCCGGGGTGGAAACTATAGTCTCCAGGCTCGTTGCGGTGCGCTTCGGCTATACTACGCGCAACGAGGCGGGGTCCGGCCTGACCATGGGCCTCGGTTACGGCTACCAGGATTTCTCTTTCGACTACGCGTTCGTCCCTTTCGGGGACCTGGGCGCCGCGCACAGGCTCAGCGTGGGTTATAAGTGGGGGGGCGACGCGCGCACGGTCCGCTCGGCCGAAGAGGTAAAAAAGAGCAAGGCCGAGGACAAGGCGGCCACGGCCCGCACGGCTGTCGAGTTTGAAAAACTCATGGCCGCGGGCGGGGACGACGCGGAGCAAAAGAACTATAAACGCGCCGCTATCAGCTACGAAAAGGCCGCCGCCCTGAGGCCGCAGGACCCGGAGGCGCGGCTGCTGCTGGCCGAAACGCTGCTGAAGGCTAACCGCCTGAAAGAGGCCGACGAGGCGTACGCCGCGGCCCTTAAGCTCCTGCCCGAAAACGACAGGCGCACGGCGGGTATTTACGAACAGCGCGGCAACGCCATGGCCAAGCTCCGCAAGCTTTCCGCCGCAAGGAAATATTACGAGCGCTCGGCCAAAGCCGCCGAAGAGCAGCAGATCCCGGGCGGGGTCCTGGAGCGCGCCTATTACGGCATAGCCTGGTGCCTGGACAAGGACGACAGTACGGAAGAAGCTATAAGGGCCTACAGGCGGGCGCTGCAGGTGGCCTCCGAGCCCCTGCGCAAACAGATAGAAAAGCGCCTGGTAGTGCTCGAGAACAACAGCTTTGTGCGGTAGCTCCCGCCGACGCGGGGGCCAAATGACGATATCCGGTGGGCCCAAAGGCACCTGCGCGACTCCCGCGCGGGAGTTAAACTATATATACAAGCATGAAAACCGCCCAGAAGATATTCATAGCCGTACTGCTGCCGGCCCTTTTTGTCCTCCCTTTTAATTCCGCCCAGGCCCTGAGCGTTTCTTTCGACGGGACCGCGCTAGCCCTGCCTCTGGCGGCGGTGCAGGCGCCGCCCGCCGGCCGCCCGCAGCCCGTAGGGGTATTGTCCGCTCCCGCCTCGCGCGTCTACGAGTTTAAAGCCCTCTGGCAGGGCCTGGGCTACCCGCCGGCGGCGGGGCTGAGCGAAAGCGAAGACGCCGTGCGCAGCTTCGGCGCCACCGACGACGAGGTGATGGACCTGGCCACCTATACCAGCAAGGAAGATACCTATTACAGCGAGATCAACAATTACCTGCGCTACTATCCCAAGCCCTACGACTGGTACGGCATCGGGCCTGAAGAGGCGCGGCGGATGGTCGGCAACCTCGACCGGATCTTCACCAGGGTTCCCGCCCTACCCGGGGACGTCATGCTGTTCCGCGGCGTGGACCTGAAATACCGCGCCAGCAGGCCCTACGCCCTGGGCGAGGAATTCTCGGATAAAGGCTATATCTCGACTTCGGTCTCGTATAAAGTCGCCCGCTATTTCGCGGTGGAGATAGACGACAACGAGGCGACCGCTTCGCGTAAAGCCGTTTACGCCATTTACCTGTCGCGCCCGGAAAAGGGCATACTGATAGACCACGCCGAGGACGAAGTTATCCTGGGGCGCGGCATGAAATTCAAGGTGATGGCGAAGAAAGACAACGTGAAGAAGTACGACCTCTACCTCGTGCAGGCCTGTTCCGGGCCCTGCGCCGCCTCCATCGCTCCGGCGGCGGCTTCCTTCTGGGCCGGTTTTAACGTCCAGGACTAAGGATTCTTGTAATTAAGTATGCCGGCGGCTATGGCCTGCGCCATCTTCCGCTGCCCGGCTTCCGTCTTCATATACGCGGCGTCGTTCTTGTTGGTGAGCACCGCCATCTCTATGGTGGCGGTGGGTATTTTGGAGAAGATGGAGAAGGTCAGCGCGCCCTGGCTGGAGCCTACCGCCGTGCGCGAATCGCCGTAAAGCCCGCGGTCCGGCAGTATGCCCGCCAGCACGGCCTTCATGCCTTTTTGCACCGCCGCGGCCAGCGTCCGGCTGTCCGCGCGGACCTGCGGCGAAGGACCTTTGAAGCCGTTGTCCGGGTCGTCGTTGTATTCGAAAGTTCCCTGCCTGTCGGGGTAGTACAGCGCGAAGCCGCTGCCGGGGGTGCTTTCGCAGTGCAGGTGCACGGCCAGCGCGGCGCCGCCGCCGTTGCACAGCAGGGCGCGGTCCTTGTTCTCCACGTACTGCAGCTCGGCCGACTTCGTCATCAGCACTTCGAACCCTTTTTCCTTCAGCAAGCGTTCCAGTTCGAGCGCCACCAGCCAGTTTATATGCGTTTCGTTGGTGCCGTTCACGGGGGAGGTGCCGGCGCTGAAAGTGTTGGGGTGGCCCGCGTCCACGCAGACAAGGGTGCGTACGCGTTCAGGCGCGGAAACGGCCGGCGCCGTACGTGTCAACCCCGGCACGCCCGCGGGGAGCGCGTTCCAGTCCGCGGCGGCCGCGTACGGGGGCGCTGCCCCGAAAAGGCCCGCTATTATAACTGCCCGGTATTTCATAGAACCTCTGCTTCTAGTCTAGCAGGTGCACCGCCATTGTCAAGGCCATGGAAATATTTTGTAAACTGCCACTTAGGGCTTGCAACGAAATAATATGCCCATCTGGAGGCCCGTTGCAAGCCCTTAGCCCGGATATGAAAAAACGCAACAAGCTGCTTAAGCCTTTCCAGGCGATCCACGCCCTTCATCCCGAAGTCCCGAAGAACGAGGTGCTCCACGCTTTAAGGGAGCGCGTAAAGGAACTGACCGCGCTGCATTCCACGGTCTGCGTGCTGCAGGACGACCGGCTTTCCACCCGGGAGGTGCTGGAGCGGATAGCCCGGCTGCTTCCCCCGGCGTGGCAGTACCCTGAAATAACGGCCGGCCGCGTGAGAATGGGAGATTGCGAAAGCTGTACCCCGGGTTTCCGGCGTACGCGCTGGCTGCAGGCCTGCGATTTCCGGATAAGCCCCGAGCTTTCCGGCCGCATCGAGGTTTACTATCTTAAGAAAATGCCGCAGGAGGCCGAAGGGCCGTTCCTGGCGGAGGAACGCAACCTTATAAATTCCCTCGCCGACATGCTGCGCGTCTTTTTCGAAAGGAAGCTGGCCGCAAAGGCGCTGTTGGACGCGCATAACGACCTGGAGCGCCGCGTCAAAGAACGCACGGCCGAACTGGAGAAGCTCAACGCCGCGCTGAAGTCCGAGGTGAAGGAGCGCGAGCTGCGCCAGCAGGAGATCCTGACCTACCAGGAGAAGCTGCGCGGCCTGTCGGCGGAGCTTATCCTTACCGAGGAGCGGGAGCGCCGCGAGATAGCCACCGACCTGCACGACGTGATAGGCCAGACCCTGGCCCTGGCCAAGATGCGCGCCGGCGCGCTGCGCGGTTTCTGCGCGGCGCCCGAGGCGGCCGCCGGGCTGAAGGACCTGTCCTCCTTCGTCGACGAGGCTATCCTGGCCACGCGCAGCCTCACCTTCCAGCTGGCGTCCCCGATACTTTACGAGCTGGGGCTGGAGAGCGCCCTGGAGCGCCTGGCCGAGGATACGCGCAAGCGGCACGGCCTGCGGGTGGACTTCGGCGCCGACGGCAAGAACAAGCCCCTGCCCACGGAGACCAGCGTGCTGATCTTCAAGGCGGTGCGCGAGCTGCTGATGAACGCGGTGAAGCATGCCAAGGCGACCGAGGTGCGGGTGCGCGTGCGCCGCGCCGCCGGCAAGATAGCCGTCACCGTGCGCGACAACGGCCGGGGCTTTAGCGCCGGGGCCGCCGCCGGCTACGGCACCGACCGCCGGGGCTTCGGCCTGTTCTCCATCCGGGAAAAGGTCTCGCACCTGGGCGGCGCGTTCCGCCTGAGCACCAGCCCCGGCGCCGGGACGCTGGCCGTTATAACCGCCCCGCTGGGCAAAGGCAAACCACATGGAAAAGAAAATCCTGATCTGCGACGACCATAAGATCTTCCGCGAGGGGCTGCGCGCCCTGCTGGAAAAGCAGCCCGGAGTGAAGGTGGTGGGCGGAGCCCGCGACGGGCTGGAGGCCGTGAAGCTGGCGCGGGAACTGGCCCCGGACATCGTGATCATGGATATTTCCATGCCGGGCCTCAACGGCATAGAGGCGGCGCGCAAGCTGGCCAAGGTGAAAAAATCCGCGCGGGTGATAGCGCTGTCCATGCACAACGACCGCAAATACGTCACCGAGATCATCAAGGCCGGGGCGCGCGCCTACCTGCTGAAGGATTCCGCTTTCGAGGAACTGATGGACGCCATAAAGGCGGTCAGCTGCGGCCGCTTCTTCCTGAGCGCCGGGATAACCAGCATAGTGCTGGACGATTACATCAAAGGCCCGTCGCGCGACCCCCGCAGCGCGTTCACGCTGCTGTCCGCCCGCGAGCGCGAGGTGCTGCAGCTGCTGGCCGAAGGCCTGCGCACTAAAGAGATTTCCCAGAAGCTTTCCCTCAGCGTTAAGACGGTGGAAACCCACCGCAAGAAGATAATGGAAAAGCTGGGTATCCAGAGCATAGCGGGCCTCACCCGCTACGCCGTCAAGGAAGGCCTGGTAAGCCTGTAGCGCGTAAGGTTTTTCTACCCCCGCTCTAGGGGAATCCCTGATACCTCGTTCCTCCGGCAATCCCTATAATTGGTTATAGCGCGGCCGTCA
>Ga0154587_138_pt1 | contig 28004 bp, 28 predicted proteins | sample RifGroF2_FD_116016 | JGI IMG/M metagenome (GOLD analysis project Ga0154587, IMG submission 116016) | Elusimicrobia bacterium GWF2_62_30 | reverse complement strand
TGGGGGAGCAGCCTGCCGCCGTGGTCGGTGACCATGCCGGCGGATTCCTGGCCCCGGTGCTGCAGGGTGAACAGGCCGACGTAGGCCAGCTTGGAGGCGTCTTTAGTGTCTGTTATGCCGAATATTCCGCACATAGGGTTCCTTTGGGTTCGCTGGCGCCGCGGGGACCGGAACGCAAAACGCGTTCGGCACACCGTGCCTCACTCACCCTCCGGCCTCGGCGCTATGCAAGCCTCGGCCTACGGAAGGTTTTGCTAACCCGGTCTCCGCGTCACCAGCTCCAGACTGTTTTACATCGTCCACTTAAAACAAATCACATCAACTTACGTAATCGACTGCGTTCTTGAAGAACTGGTAGCCGGCGGCTGTCGTTTCCCGGGCGGCGGCGGGCCGGTCGGGGTGCTGCCAGGCGAAGAAATTGCGTTCCGGGTGCGGCATCAGGCCGAAGCAGGTGCCGGCGGTGTTGGTTATGCCGGCTATGTCGAGCATGGAGCCGTTGGGATTTTCGGAGTAGGTCATTGCGTGCAGGTTGCGCGCTATGATCGAATCCAGCACCTTGCCGTCCTCTACTATGAATTTCCCCTCGCCGTGGGCTATGGGCAGTTCTATCTCGTCGGGCAGGCCCTTGGTGAAGAGGCAGGGGCTTTTCTTGTTTATCTTCACTTTTACCCACTTGGCCAGGAAATGGCCGCAGTCGTTGGTGTAGAGCGTGGAGACCTGCGCGTTGGCTTTGTTCTCGGGCAGGAGGCCGGTCTTTACGAGGATCTGGAAGCCGTTGCAGATGCCGATGACGGGCCGCTGGTCACGCACGAAGGCCTCGAAGTCGGCCGCCAGGGCGGCCATCTTCACGGCGTAGATCTTGCCGGCCGAGATGTCGTCGCCGTAGGAGAAGCCGCCGGGGAAGGCCATCAGGGCATAGTCCAGCACCCTGCGCTCCCCGGCCAGCAGCTGGTTTATATGCACCAGTTCCGGCTCCGCTCCCACGTACCTGAAAGAATTAAGAGTCTCTATGTCGCAGTTGGTGCCGGTGCCGCGCAGGATTATAGCTTTGGGTTTTTTCATATCAGTTCTTTCTTCCAGCAGCGCTTTAGGTCGTTGATGTCTTCCCGGAAAAACCGCTCCCCGCCCAGGAGCGCTTCGAGGACGGGCTCTTCGGAGACGTAGCCTATCTCGGCCACGGGCCGGCCTTTTACCAGTTTCAGGAATTCGGCTTCTTTTTCTTTTACTACCTCCAGGACCAGCCGGGCGGGGCTTTCGCCGAAAAGCAGCTCCAGCGGGGTCAGCCCTTTTTCCGCGGCGGCGCCGGACAGGTCAAGCTCGGCGCCGAAGCCGCCGGAGAAAGCCATTTCCGCCAGCGTCACGCCCAGGCCGCCCTGCGACACGTCGTGGGCCGCGGCCACGCAGCCGGCTTTCATCGCTTTCGAAAGCGCCGCGTAAAGCTTCACGGAGGCTTCCATATCCAGCGGGCTCACCTGGTTGTTGCCCGAGTAGGTCATATCGTTGTAGACCGAACCGCCCATCCCCCGGCAGGAAACGCCGGCCAGGTAGACCGGGTTGCCGGCTTCCTTGAAGTTCATGGTGATGGCCGTGCGCACGTCGCGCACCGGGGCCGTGGCGGAGATGAGCAGTGAGATGGGAATGGGGTATTCCTTACCCTCGGCGTCTTTGGCCTGGTTATAGAAGCTGTCCTTGCCGGAGATGAAGGGCGCGCCGTAAGCCATGGCCGCGTCGTGGCAACCCTCGGCCGCCAGCACCAGGTCGCCCATCACTTCGGGGTCGCGCGGACTGGCCGCGCAGAAATTATCCAGGATGGCCGTGCGGGAAACGTCCGCGCCCACGCAGAGCAGGTTGCGGACGGCCTCGTCCACGGAATGGAGCGCCATCTGGTACGGGTCTATCCTGCCCACGCCGGGCCCGAAGCCGTGCGTAACGGCGAAGCCGGCGAAATCCTCCTGGTCCAGCGTGGCCGCCCGGGGGCAGATCACCGTGGCGTCTCCGGGGCCGTCGCCGTATTTGCCCTGCAGCGGCTTTATGGCCGTGCCGCCCTGCACTTCGTGGTCGTACTGAGTAATGACGGAATGGCGCGAACAGACGTTGGGATGGGCCAGCAGGTCTTTGAGCACGGCGCCGAGCCCGGCCGGCCGGGCGGGAGGAGCGGCGGAGATCTTAACCTTGCGGCGGGCTGCCGGCTTCTCGAAATTGGGCACGCCGCCGTGCAGGAAGGCCATCGGCAAGTCCACCACCTTTTCCTCGCCGTGCGTCACCAGGAGCCTGCCGTCGCCGGGGAAAGACCCCAGCACGCAGTACTCGCAGCTCTCGGCGTTCAGGATGGTCTCGAGCTTGCCCAGCTTGGCCTCCGGGACGGAAAGTATCATCCGCTCCTGCGACTCGGAAACCCAGATCTCCCAGGGCTCGATGCGGGTGTCCTTGAGCTGCGCTTTCTCCAGCCGCACCCGCGCGCCGGTGTCCGACCCCAGCTCGCCTATCGCCGAAGAGAAGCCGCCGGCGCCGCAGTCCGTGACCGCGTTGTAAAGCCCCAGGTCGCGGGCGCGCATCAGCACGTCCAGCGTCTTCTTCTCGTTCACCGCGTGGCCGATCTGCACCGCGGAGGCGGAAGTTTCCTCGTCGATATTGGCCGAGGAGAACGTGGCGCCGTGTATGCCGTCGCGCCCGGTCCGGCCGCCTATGGAGACTATCAGGTCGCCGGGCAGCACCTTTTTCTCTATCTTATCCACGGGGATAAGTCCCGCGCAGCCTACGTACACCAGCGGGTTGAGCAGGTAGCCGTCGTCGAAATAGATGCCGCCGGAGGCGGTGGGAATGCCGATGCGGTTGCCGTAGTCGCGCACGCCCTCCACCACGCCGCGCATGATGCGCTCCGGCGAATGCGAGTTCCTGGGCAGCTTCTTTTTGGTGTCCAGGCGGCCGAAGCAGAAATTGTCGGTATTAAGCACGGGCTTGGCGCCCAGGCCCACGCCCAGGATGTCGCGGATCACGCCGCCCACGCCGGTCTCGGCGCCGCCGTAGGGCTCCACGGCGCAGGGGTGGTTGTGCGTTTCGGCCTTGAAGGCCAGGCCCCATTTCCCGCCGGTCCCGAACTCCACTATCCCGGCGTTATCGGTGAACACCGACAGGCACCACTTTTTATTCAGCGTCTTCGTGGCTTTTACTATGGTTTCCTTGAAAAGATTCTTGTATTTCTTTACTTTCCCGCCGTCGCGGAAGCTGACCGGGCCGGAGAAGGTCTTGTGCTTGCAGTGCTCGGACCAGGTCTGCGCTATGGTCTCGAGTTCCCCGCGGCTGGGCTGCCGCCCCATCTTCCTGAACTGGCGCTGCACCTCTTTGAGTTCCAGGCCGCTCAGCGACCAGCCGCAGGCCGCGTCCAGTTCGGCGAGTTCTTTTTCGTCCAGGCCGTTGAATGCTGAAAGTGTGGTGGGCATAGTTTTATACTTTTTCTATTTTGAACTTGTTGACTACCGCGTTGACGAGGGTCCTGGTGACCGCGTGCTTTAGTTTGACTTCGGAATCGCAGCGGACATAGTAGGCGCGGCCGAACCTTACGGCGCCGGGCGCTTTGCCCATTACGCCGGTGATGGCCTCTTTCACGCTTTCCCCCACCACGTCGGTCACCGACTCCTTCAGCCAGACTTCCACGCGGTACGCGTCTTTGAGGCCGGTTTTCCCGGGCGACAGCGAATAGCGTTCGGTTATGGGATCGGTGAGCAGGCTGGAACCCAGCTTATCGAACTCGTCGCGCGTGAACTCCGCGTCCACGCGGTACAGCCTTGAGAGGCGCGCCGCCTCTATCTTGAGCCCCGCGTGGGCCAGCCTGCCTATGAACGAGGCTTCCTCGTTGCCCGCGTACTTTTCCTTGGTCCAGATCTCTATTATCATTATATTTCCCCGGTTATTTTCCTGAGGGCCTCCTCGTATTTTTTGAGGGTGCCCCGCACTACTTCGGCGGGCAGCGCCGGCGGCGCGGACTTTTTGTCCCAGCCGCTGCCCTCCAGCCAGTTCCGGACGTACTGCTTGTCGTAGCTCTCCGGGCTGGTCCCCATCCTGTACTTTTCCGCGTCCCAGAACCGGGAGGAATCAGGCGTCAGCGCCTCGTCTATCAGGATCAGTTCGTCGCCCAGCAGGCCGAACTCGAACTTGGTATCGGCCAGCAGGATGCCGCGCGCCTTAAGGTGCCCGGCGGCGTACTTATAAAGGGCGAGGCTCTTCTCTTTTATCTCCTGCGCGAGGCCGGGCCGCAGCGCCGCCGCCATTTGTTCGAAAGTGACGTTCTCGTCGTGGCCCTGGTCGGCCTTGCTGGTGGGCGTAAAGACGGGCTCCGGCAGCTGCTGGGCTTCCTGCAGCCCGGGCGGCAGCTTTATGCCGCAGACGCTGCCGGTCTTCTGATATTCCTTCCAGCCGGAACCCGTAATATACCCGCGCACGATGCACTCAAAATCCACACGCTTAGTGCGGTGCACCAGCACGGCCCTGCCGTCCAGGTACTGCCAGTCGAGCGCGGAGGTGTCATAAGAGGAGAGCCGCGCTTTTATGCCGGCTATTTCGGAGGCTACGATATGGTTCTTGATCAACTGCCCGGTCCTGGAGAACCAGAAGGAACTTATTTTATTGAGGATGGCCCCTTTGCCCGTGATGGGCGTGGGCAGTATGAAATCGAAAGCCGAGATCCTGTCCGATGAAACTATAAGGAGGTACTTCTCTCCCGCCGCGTATAAATCCCTGACCTTGCCTTTATGTATCAACTTCAGTTCAGCCATGCTCATCTCCTTTCGGTAGACTGCCGTTGGACCCCGCAGTTGACTGATCAGCCGCGCTATTTCATCTCTTCGAGATATTTCTTATACCCCAGCTTCTCCAGTTTCTCCGTCTTAGCCAGCACTTCGTTCTTCATCGTCTCGCGGTATTCCTTAAGCTTCGCCCTGAGCGGCGCTTCCGCCAGGGCCAGCACCTGCACCGCCAGCAGGCCGGCGTTCCTGGCGTTGTTGACGCCTACGGTGGCCACCGGGATGCCGGCCGGCATCTGCACTATCGCCAGCAGCGCGTCCATGCCGTTGAGCGGCGTGGCGTTGATGGGCACGCCTATCACGGGCAGCGTGGTTACCGCGGCCAGCACGCCCGGCAGGTGGGCGGCCGCCCCCGCCCCGGCGATGATCACGCCGAAGCCGTTCTTTTCCGCCGAGGCGGCGTAAGCAAGCGCCGCTTCGGTGGTGCGGTGGGCGGAAAGTATCTTTATTTCGAAAGGGACCGAGAAGTGCTCGAGGATCCCGGCGGCGGCCGACAATACTCCCAGGTCTGAATCGCTCCCCATGACGATGGCTGCTTTTAGCATACGCACCTCTTGTCCGAGAGTTTTTTGCCGGTCAGCTAATTCTACGATTTTAAGACTTGCGACACAAATTTCCCGAGGTAAACGGCCGATTCGCGGCGCGGCCCTTTTTTGTACAATAGCAGGTATGGAAATTACGCCGGAAATCCGCAGCATCCTGTTGGAGTCCATCGAACAGACCTCCGAAAGCTTCTTTATCACGGACACGGAGGGCACGATACTCTATGTGAACCCGGCGTTCGAGGCCCTGACCGGCTACAAAGCCGCGGAACTCGTCGGGCAGAAGCCGAGCATGCTGCGCAGCGGCGAACATCCGCCGGAATTTTACCGCGAGATGTGGGAAGTCCCGAAATCCGGCAGGCGCTGGACCGGCAGGGTGATGAACCGCAGAAAGGACGGCGCCCTCTACAACGAAGAGATCCGCATCTTCCCCATAAAGGGAACGGACGGCGCTATAAAGTATTTCCTTACGCTCCGGCACGACATAACCAAGGAAACAGAACTTGAATCCCAGCTGATCCAGAGCCAGAAGATGGAATCTTTGGGCATGCTGGCCGGCCAGATCGCCCACGATTTCAATAACCTGCTCACGATCATCATCGGCTCCATGGAACTCGTTTCCGAGGACCTCCAGCCCGGCACCGTCGGCGCCAAGCTGGCTACGGAGATACTGCGCTCCTCCAAGGAACACGCGGGCATGATAAAGCAGCTCATGTCCTTCACGCGCAAGCAGGATTCCATCCAGCTGCCGCTTAACCCCGCGGCGCCTTTAGGCGAGCTGAAGATACTCCTGGAGGGGCTGCTGGGCAAGTCGATGAAGATAGAATACGACCTTGCCGCGGACATCGTTACCGTAAAAGCGGACCCCGAGCAGCTCAAGCAGGCGGTCATGAACATAGTTATAAACGCCAGGGACGCCATGTCCGGCCTGGGCAAGCTGAAAATAAGCATGCGCAACTCCGGTCCCGAAGAGCTTCCCCCTTCCCTGCCCCGGGCCCGCTACGCGCTGATAGAGATCGCCGACTCGGGCCCCGGCATACCGCCCGAGATCCTGCCGCGCATCTTCGAACCCTTCTTCACCACCAAACCCAAAGGAAAGGGCACGGGCCTCGGGCTTTCCACCGTCTACGGCTCCATAGCGCAGGCCCGCGGGTTCATCTTCGCCTCCAACAGGCCCGAAGGCGGGGCCCTCTTCCGCATCTACCTGCCGGAACACCGCGCCTGACGCGGCGCTCCCCTTGTCCGGCGGGCGGCGCCGGGGGCTTGACAATTTGCGCATATACTGGTATATTTATACCAGATTACCACAAAGGAAACCCAACGCATGCAAAGCATACTGAAGATCTCCGACGCCGCAGCCATAGCCATACACACCGCCGACTACCTGACCCGGGCACGCCGCGGGGCCAAAGAAGGCGCGCCCAGCACCGCGGCGGAAATAGCCGCGGGCCTCGGCGTCTCCTACAACCATCTTTCGAAGGTGCTCCAGCAGCTGACAAAAGCGGGCCTCATAAAAACGGAACGCGGGCCGAAAGGCGGGTTCGCGCTTTCGGCTTCGGGCCTGAAAGGCAGGGTTAAGGATTTTATAGGCGCCATAGACGGCCCCCCCTCGCCGAAGACCTGCCTGCTCAAGCGCAAGGCCTGCTGCTACAAAGCCTGCGTGTTCGGGGAATTCCTCAGCGAGACCAATAAACGTTTTGAAAAAGTGATGAACACGGAGATTTCGAAATTAGGCAGATAAAACAGCAAAGGAGATAATATATATGGGGAACGATATGTTCTGTTACCAGTGCGAGCAGACGGCGAAGTGCACGGGCTGCACCGTGCAGGGTGTGTGCGGCAAGGACCCTGAGACGGCGAAGTTGCAGGACCTGCTGCTATGGCAGGCTAAGGGCATAAGCATGTACGCGCACCGCGCCGCCAAGGCCGGCAAGCGCGACCGCGACATAGACGTGTTCGTGACCGAGGCGCTGTTCACCACCGTCACCAACGTAAATTTCGACGCGAAGAACATCGAGCAGCAGCTGCGCAAAGGACAGCTCATAAAGGATAAGGCCCGCGCGCTGGCCGGGACCTCCGAAAAGCTCGGCGGCCCCGCCGCCTGGGTTCCCCCCTCTGACCACAAGGCCCTCCTCGCGGCCGCGGATGAGATAGGCATAGTCGCCCGCAAAAAAGCGCTGGGCGACGACGCCGCCGGCCTTCAGGAACTGCTGACCTACGGTCTCAAAGGCATGGCCGCCTACGCGGACCACGCCCTGATCCTCGGCCAGGAAGACGAAAAAGTCTACGCCTTCATCCATGAAGCCCTGGACTTCCTGACCAAACCCGACCCGACGGTGGACGAGCTGGTAGGCTACAACATGAAATGCGGCGAGGTGAACCTGCGCGTGATGGAACTGCTGGACAAGGCCAACACCGAAGCCTACGGCCACCCCGTGCCCACCCCCGTGCGGATAAATCCCCTCAAGGGCAAGGCCCTGCTGGTGAGCGGCCACGACCTGAAGGACCTGGAGAACATCCTGAAGCAGACCGAGGGCAAAGGCGTGAACGTCTATACGCACGGCGAGATGCTGCCCGCCCACGGCTATCCCGGCCTTAAGAAATACAAGCACCTGGCCGGCAACTACGGCGGCGCCTGGCAGGACCAGCAGAAGGAATTCAACGCCTTCCCCGGTTCGGTGATAATGACGACCAACTGCATACAGAAGCCCCTGGACGGCTACAAGAGCCGCATCTTCACCACCGGCCTGGTGGAATGGCCCGGCGTGCCCCACCTCGCCAACGGCAGCTTCGGCCCGGCCGTGGAAGCCGCGCTCAAGGCCCCCGGCTTCGACCAGGACGGCGATCCGGTGACCATCCTGGTGGGCTTCGCGCGCAATAGCGTGATGAGCGTAGCGGGCACCGTGATAGACGCCGTGAAGGCCGGGAAGATAAAGCACTTCTTCCTGGTGGGCGGCTGCGACGGCGCCAAGCCCGGGCGCAACTACTACACCGAGTTCGCGGAGAAAGCGCCTAAGGACACCGTCATCCTGACCCTGGCCTGCGGGAAGTTCCGCTTCAACAAGCTGGAATTCGGCGACATCGGCGGCATTCCGCGCCTGCTGGACATGGGCCAGTGCAACGACGCCTACTCGGCCATACAGGTGGCGGTAGCGCTGTCCAAGGCCTTCGAGGTCGGCGTCAACGAGCTGCCGCTCTCGATGATCCTGAGCTGGTACGAGCAGAAAGCCGTCTGCATCCTGCTGACGCTGCTCTCCCTGGGGATAAAGAACATCCGCCTGGGCCCCACGCTGCCGGCTTTCGTGACGCCGGCCGTACTGAAGGTGCTGATAGAGAAGTTTAATATAATGCCGGTAACGACCCCGGACGCGGACCTGGAAGCCATACTCGGCGCCAAAGCCGCGAAGTAGGACACGCGTCCGCCGGCCCCGCGCGGGGCCGGCGGGCGATATTATGGAACAAGACAGGAAATATTTCGAAAGGGTATACCGGACGATGAACCGGCCGGAATTCATACACCCGGACCCGCTGGAATTCGTCTGGCGCTACAAGGCCCCCGCGGACAGGGAAGCAGCCGGCTTCATAGCCGCCTGCCTGGCTTACGGCAACGTGACGCAGATCCTCAGGAGCGTGGAGAAAGTGCTGGCCCCGATGGGCCCCTCGCCCGCCGCCTGGCTCAGGAAGACGCCGGACGCCGCCATCAACAAGGCCATGAAAGGTTTCAAGCACCGTTTTACTACGGGCGCGGAAATGGCGATCTTCCTGCGCAATATTAAAAGGGCGTTCGCAAAGTACGGCTCCCTGGAAGCCCTGTTCCTCAAAGGGTTCAACCCCGCCGACGCTACGGTGGAGAACGCGCTCTACAAATTTATCGACGCTTTCAATTCGGCCGGCTGCGCCCCCTCGCTTACTCCCTGCACGGAGCTGAAGAGCTCTTTTAAAAGGGTGAACCTCTACCTGCGCTGGATGGTGCGCCGCGACGCGGTGGACCCGGGCGTCTGGGAAGGCGTGCCTGCCTCCAAACTGCTGATACCGCTGGACACGCATATGCGCCAGGTCGCCATGAGCCTGGGCATGACCAAAAGGAAGGATACCTCCATGAAGACGGCGGCGGAGATCACGGCTTTCTTCAGGAAGGTCTCCCCCGCGGACCCGGTCAAGTACGATTTCGCCCTGACCCGGGCCGGGATAAGGGGGAACAATGCGCACTAATAGTTCCCGAATAAGGTAGCGCTGCACGGACTAATTTTCATAGAATTCTTAAATCGGGATCAAGGAGAAATGCATGAAACTTAAAGGCTCTAAAACAGAAAAGAACCTGCTCGGCGCTTTTGCCGGCGAATCACAGGCGCGCAACCGCTACACCTATTTCGCCGGCGCGGCCAAGAAAGAGGGCTATGTACAGATAGCCATGGCCTTTGAAGAGACCGCAAACCAGGAAAAGGAGCATGCCAAGCGCTTCTTTAAATTCCTCGAAGGCGGGGACCTTTCCATAACCGCCACTTTCCCGGCCGGCATGATCAGCGACACTAAAACCAACCTGAAAGCCTCCGCCGACGGCGAAAGGCACGAATGGGGCAGCCTGTATCCTGATTTCGCCAAAACGGCCCGCGAGGAAGGTTTCGAGCCGGTCGCCAGGGCTTTCGAAGCCATCTCCGTGGCCGAGAAACAGCACGAGGCCCGCTACCGCGGCTTCCTCAAGAACCTGGAGGAAGGCACGGCCTTCAAGAAGGCGAAGAAAACGGTCTGGCGCTGCATCAACTGCGGCTACACCCACGAAGGCGAAGAGGCCCCGGAGAACTGCCTGGCCTGCGCGCACCCCAAGGCTTATTTCGAAGTGCTGGCGGAGAACTGGTAACGGGAATAAAGGCTTATATCATGGACGAGAACAATACCAACGAAGAAGCGACGAAAGAAGTTATAAAGCGCACCGTGACCATGCAGGGCAGGCCGATGACGCTGGTGGGAGAGGAAATAAAGGTAGGGATGACGGCGCCGGATTTCAAGGTAACCGACAACGACATGCTGCCCATGAAGTTCTCCCGCAGCTACGGGGGCAAGGTGGCCGTGATCAGCGTGGTGCCCTCGCTGGACACTTCGGTCTGCGACCTGCAGACCCGCCGCTTCAACAAAGAGGCGGAAGTCCTCGGGCCCGACGTGGGAGTACTGACCGTCAGCATGGACCTGCCTTTCGCCCAGAGGCGCTGGTGCGGCGCGGCAGGGGTGAAGAACGTGCGCACTTTCTCCGACTACCAGAAAGCCGAATTCGGCAAAAGCTGGGGCGTGCTCATAAAAGAGCTGCGCCTGCTGGCCCGCGCCGTGTTCATCGTGGACAAGGACGGCATAGTGAAATACGTGCAGCTGGTGCCGGAAGTGGCCAAAGAGCCGAATTACGACGAGGTCCTTACCGCGCTGAAAGCGCTGGTATAATTTAAAAGGGTTAAGGAGGGAACAATGGCTGAAAAACGAGAAGTTTACAAATGCGACGCCTGCGGGAACATCGTGGAAGTGCTGCATGGCGGGGCCGGAGTGCTGATCTGCTGCGGGGCCGATATGCGCGAGATGGTGGAGAACACCACCGACGCCGCCAAGGAAAAGCACGTGCCGGTCATAGAGAAGACAGACAAGGGCGTAAAAGTTAAAGTCGGCTCCGTGCCGCATCCCATGGAAGAGAAACACTTCATAGAATGGATCGAGCTCCTGGCTGACGGCAAGGTCTTCAGGGAATACCTGAAACCCGGCGCCGCCCCGGAGGCCACGTTCTGCCTGTGCTTCACGCCCAAGACGATAGAGGCGCGCGAATATTGCAACCTGCACGGGCTCTGGAAAGCCTGACCTTCAAGGAGACAAGATGAAAAAATACGTGTGCAAGCTCTGCAGTTACGTTTATGATCCCGCTGCAGGCGATCCCGACAACGGCGTCCCCCCCGGCACGGCCTTCGACAAGCTGCCCGCGGCCTGGGTGTGCCCCGTATGCGGCGCCGGCAAGGACGAGTTCGAAGCCGAAGCCTGACGCGCCGGAGAGCTGCTGGAGAAAGGCCGGGACCTCCCGGCCTTTTTCTTTTGGCGGCCTGCCCCGCGCGCTTGTATCCGGGCCTGTATTTGTTTAGAATAGGGCTTGGGGGGATAATATGAAAATAATGGAAGGCACCGTCGCGGCCAAAGTCTGCGCCGCGATGCCGGTCTGGCTGCTTATCGCCGACAAGGACATGCGCATCATTTACCGCAACAAGGCGGCCATAAATCTGCTCGGGCGCGGAAAAGTCTACAAGACCAGGCTGGGCGAAGCGCTTAACTGCATAAACTCCACGGAAGGCTGCGGCCTGTCCCACGAATGCGGCCACTGCCCGGTCAGGAACTCAGCGAAAAAAGTATTCAAAGGCGGCGCCGTAGAGCGCAGCCGGGTGACGGTCTCGGTCGCCGACAAGCGCATGAAGACCACGCGGGAAGTCCCCATGCTGCTGACCGCCTCGCCCATCAAGCTGCTTGGCAAGGAACTCTGCCTGCTGGCGCTCGAAGATATCAGCGAAATAACAGAGCTGCGCGCCATCCTCCCTATCTGCGCCTCCTGCAAGAAGATACGCAACGGCAAGGATTACTGGGAGAGGGTGGAAACCTACATCCACAACCACATCGCCGACGTGGAATTCTCCAACGGGCTGTGCCCGGAATGCTTCAGCAAAGCCTACAAGGACGGCAAGCCCCCGGAAATAAACTAGTCTGTCCCAGCTAAAACGACCGCAGGCCTTCCGTAGTGGAGGCCTGCGTTTTATTTGGGCGCGACGAAGGGCCCAGGCCCGCGCCGCCAAAAGACGCCGGAGAACTGCCTTTAAGACCCGCTCGGAAGAACGCCGAACAAAACTACAATATAGTTCACAAGATGATAAAGAACCTTTTATTCCTGCTGGTCCTGGTTCTCCAAGCCGCTCCCGTTCTTGCCGGTCCGTTCGTTTATGACGCCGGGGTCAACGCCAGGATAGCAGAAAAACTCGACATCCCGGTCTTCTATACTTTCCCCGATACGGCGTTCGCCCCCGACCCGGTTAAGCCCGGGGCCCTCGAAGGCCTTTACGAGTTCCGCCATCCCGCTTCCGCCGCCGCCGCGAAGACCACGGGCCTGCATGTCTATGCCACCCGCCGCCAGAACGTAGCCGCCAGGCTCGCCGCCAGCGGGCTGGTGCAGACCGGCGATATCATCCTTACTTTCAGGCCCGAATGGGCCTTCAGGGGGCCGTACCCCAATGTGCAGATGGGCGTAAGCCACGCGGGGCTGGCTTTCGTGGAGAACGGCACCGTCCTCAACCTGGACACCCCGATGACCGACGAGTACCTGGGCCCGATGAGCGCGGCCCACTACAAGGAGGCCGCCGCGCTGCACATAGTGCGCCCGCGCGGCCTTACCAAAGAGCAGCGCGGCAACCTGCTGGGCTGGGCCCAGAAGCTCTACAAGCGCGCGGCGGCCCTGTACCCGGCACAGATCTCTTTCAACCAGAATTATTTCGAACCCAAATACGCTTCCGATCCCGCTTTCGCGTCCACCCTGGGCCGGATAGCGCTGCAGCTGGACAAGACCGCCAAGCTGGACATATACTGTTCGGAATTCGTCTGGGCCATACTCTCGCTTAAAGGCTGCGATCCCGCACAGCCCGAAGCCTTCGCCGCTCCCGGGTCCCCGGCCTGCGTCAAACAGCCTTTCGCCCCGCTTCAGATGACCGGTGATTATTTCTCCGGTCCCGGCCCGGCGATGGGCCGCCTCGGCCTTTCCGACGGCCCGCTGGCCGTCATCTCGGCGCTGGGCCTGCCGGCCGAAGCCAAACGGCAGCTCATACACGAAGTCTTCGAGACCAAGCGCCCGCTGGACAACATGTCCCCCGGCCACCGCGCCGTGGCCGAGCGCCTGGCGCCTTTCTTCGCCCCCCTGGAAAATTACTACGCGGGAATAGAGGCCGGGGCACCGGCGGCCCTCCAGACGGCCAACGCTTTCAACAGCAGCGTCAAAGCCAATTACTCGCCTACCGCGTTCCTCGTGAATACGCTCCTGCCTCCGGCCAGCGAAGAGCGGAAGCTGGACGTAGTGGCCACCGTACTGTTCATGGACTAATATGAAAAATCTCTCACGCGCCGTCTTATTGACCCTGTTCCTGCTGCCTTCCGGCCTCCTGAGGGCGCAGCCCTCCACCGGCACCGCCGAAACGCTGCATGAGGGCGACCTCATCTTCATACACAGCAACAGCTCCCAGGCCCCGGCCATAGAGGAGGCGACCGGGTCGGACTGGACCCACGTCGGCGTGCTGCTCTCGCGCAGCAAGTCCTGGTACGTGGCCGAGGCCGCGCAGGAAGTCACGCTCACCCCGCTGGAGCAGTTCATAGCCCGGGGCCAGAAGAGAGAATACGAGGTGAAGCGGCTGAAGGCCTGGAGCGCGGCCCCGGACAAAAAAGCTCTTTCCAGGCTTACGAAGTGGCTGCTGGACAACAGGGGCAAAAAATACGATATCTATTTCGAATGGTCGGATAGAACGATGTACTGCAGCGAATACGTCTGGAAAGCCTATAATTACGCGCTGCGCGGCCGGCCGGTCCTTTCCGAGCCGCAGAAGTTCTCGGAGCTGAAGCTGGAAGGCCCGAAGGCGCAGGAGCTGTTCTCAAAACGCTATGTAGCCGCCGGCAAGAAACTGAACCAGCAGGAAAAGATAGTAACTCCAGTCGCCCTGTTCAACTCCGAGCTCCTGGAAACAGTACCGCAGCCGTAGGCGTACCGCCCCGGGCTCCACTAAATATTTATATTTTATTCCGCCCGCAGCGCGTCTGCGGGCTTGAGGCCCGCGGCTACCCAGGCCGGGTAAATAGCGAAGATGAAAGCCGTCAGCACGGCGATAAAGACCGAGACCAGCGGCATCCACGGCTTTATCTGGCTTGGGTCCATGCCGACCATCACCTTGATAGGGATGCCCCACAGGTAGCCGATAGCGGAGCCGAGCACGCCGCCTATCAGGCCCAGCATCACCGCCTCCACGATAAATTGCAGCATGATATCGCCGCGGCTGGCGCCTATGGCCCGCCGGATGCCTATCTCCTTGGTGCGCGCGAACACCGTGGCCAGCGTCACGTTCATGATGCCTATGCCGCCGGCCAGGAAGGCCAGCATGCCCAGCGAAATGGTGACCAGCGAGGACTTGATGCTGTCCCCGATGCGCTCCTTGATGAGCTCCAGCTGGTTCTCGATCACGAAGAACTCGTCGTCGCCGAAGCGGATCTTCAGGAAGTTCTTGATCTTGCGCTGGGCCTCGTCGAAGCCGCGCTCGTCGCCGGTATCGATATTTACGTCCAGGGACTGGTACGACCCGATGATGTTGTGATGCGTCAGCGTGGTCACCGGCGCGAGCACTTTATAATCCTGGTTGGAACCGAGGATGGTGTGGGGCCGCTTGGAGAAAGGCAGTTCCTCCAGCATGCCGATAACGGTGAAGGTGAAGCCGTCCAGCTTTACGGTCTTGCCCAGCAGGTCGTTGTGCCCGACCAGCGTGTCGAAGCCGCCGGTAAAGTTCCACTTCTTCATCATGCTCTTGAAGAAGATATTGGTGGGCGGCGGCGCGCTCTTGCGGACCATGACGCAGACCCTGAGCTTATTATCCACATCGTGCTGGTCGATGAAGCGCCCCCTGAGCTTGTAGACGAAATCGCGCTTGACCCACTCGTGCGAGACGCCGGTGATATTGGTCACCATGCGCCGCCCTTCGTACTCCAGCACGTTGTGCCAGTCCTTGACCTCCGGGGAGACCATGAAGAAATCCGGCATCTTCTCCCGCAGCTTGATCACGTCGTCGTAGGTTATCACCGGCGGCGGGACGTAGTCGTCGGGCGAGGAATAGGTCTGGCTGTAGTTCTGCGTGACCTTGAGCCTGGCCATGCCGGACGTGGTCTTCTGCTGCTCCAGGCGGGCGTAGGTGGCGAAAATAGCCGAGAAAGCGTCGATGAACACCACGGAGCCGGCCGCTATGGCCAGGAAGCTCAGCACGGAGCGCATCTTGTGCGCCCAGATCTCGGCGAAGCCGGTCTTGATGGCGTTGGCTATCGCCCTCATTCTTCCAGCCTCCCGTCGCGCAGCTTGATGTTGCGGCCCGCCCTGGCCGCTATCTCCTTGTCGTGCGTGACCATGACCACCGTTATGCCTTCGGCGTTAAGGCCGAAAAGCAGGTCGACTATCTCCCGGCTGGAAGCCGTATCCAGGTTGCCGGTGGGTTCGTCGGCCAGTATCAGCCTGGGGGAATTGGCCAGGGCCCGGGCTATGGCCACGCGCTGGCGCTCGCCGCCGGAAAGCTCCAGCGGGGTTTTGCGCTCCTTGCCCTTCAGTCCCACCTTGTGCAGCAGCGAGGAGGCCCGTACCTTCATCTCTCGCGAATCGATCCCGGCGTACAGCAGGGGCAGGCAGACGTTCTCCAGGGACGACATGCGGTTGAGCAGGTGGAAAGACTGGAACACGAAGCCGATCTGGCCCAGCCGCGCTTCGGAGCGCTCCTGGTCGGTCATGGAAACCACGTTCCTGCCGTTGAATTCGTATTTCCCGCCGCTGGGCTCGTCGAGCAGGCCGATGATATTGAGCAGCGTGGATTTGCCGCAGCCGGAAGGGCCGGTGACGGCCACGAACTCGCCGGTTTTGATCTCGAACGAAACGCCGCGCAGGGCCGGCCAGCCGGACTTGCCGCCTTCGTAGACCTTAGCGAGGTCCGCGCAGCGTATGCTCATTTATTTAAGGGTCTCCGGTACTGCGGTGAATAGCTTGTCGCCGGGCTTGACGGCGCCGCCGGCCAGTTCCACGTCCGACTCCGAACGCAGCCCGGGGAACACCTGCAGCTTGTCGGCCTCGTAGCCGGTCTTCTGCCGGTAAACGAAGTAGTTCAGGCCTTCCTGGAAAACCACCTCGATGGGGGCCTTCACCACGTTCTTCTTCGCCTGCAGGTTGGCGGTGACCACGGCGCTCATGCCGACGCGCATCTTGGGGGTGGGCCTGTCGATATTTATGACCACGCGGAAAACCTTGGAGCCGCCGCCGCCCCAGTTGCTGGACTTGGTCTCGGCCATGGGCGCGATCACGTCTATCTTGCCGGAGAACTTTTCGCCGGGGATGGCGGTGAAGGTGAGCGTGACCGGCATGTTCAGCTTCAGCTTGAAGATATCTATCTCGCTGATCTTGAGGTTCACCGCCAGGGTCTTCATGTCCACGATCCTGGTGATGCAGGTGCCGGCGCTGTCCACGCGCTTGCCCTCGCGCACCTCGTCGTCGCTCTGCCCGTAGCGGCTGATGCAGCGCGTCAGCAGGCCGTCGCGCGAAGCCACTATGGGCACGGGCACGTACTGGGTGGAGTCGATGCGCTCGCCGCCCTTGAACATCATGAGCTTCTCGTTCTTGGTCACGTACTCGCCTTCTTTCTTTATTATCTCCACGATAAAACCCTTGCTCGGCGGGAAGACGTCCACCGAGTCGCGCGATACCAGCTCGCCGGATTCCTGCAGGTCCAGCTTCAGGTCGCCCTTGTTCACCGCGCGCAGGAACTCGGTAATATCCTGCCGCACGGACATCTTCTTGTACCTGTGGTAGCCGGCATAAGAAGCGGCGCCCAACAGCGCGAGCACCAGTATCCAGATCGTCGGCTTTAATATTTTTCTGATCATCTAAAGTCTCCTATTCCCAGATGTTCTCACCGAGCAGCACCTTGTAATCCGCAAGGGCCAGGTCCATGTCGTTGATGGCGGCTATCTGGGAATTGCTGGCGTCCAAAAGCTTGGTCTGCGAACTGTCGAGCTGGAGGAAAGAGGTGCCGCCCAGGGAATATTCCGTGATCAGGTTATCCGTGGCGTCCTTCTGCGCGTTCACCTGGAACTCCAGCAGCTGGCGCGATTTTACCTGCAGCTCTATGTCTTTCTGCGCGGACAAGACGCCGGTCTTCAGCGCGCGGATGGAATCCTTCAGGTCCAGCTCGGCGGAGCTGAGCACCGCTTTCTGGGTCTGGATATCGCGGTAGTTCTGCGCGCCGGCGAAGCCGAAAGGGAAACTTAGCGTTGCGCCCACGCCGTAGCCCTGGTGGTCGCCCCAGGAGCCGCCCGGTGTGCCCAGCAGCGCCAGCTGGGACTTGGTCCAACCGGCGTCAACTTTAAGGCGGGGATAAGCCGCCCAGGTGCCGTTGCGGACCGCGATCCTGGTCCTGTCGAGAGACAGCTTCTTCTGGCGCAGGCCTAAATTATTCTCCAGCGCGCGGGCCACGTCCTCTTTGGGGAGCGGCAGCTTTATTTCCTTGGCCAGGGTGGAGACCTGCACTTCCTGCGCGGCGTCCGGGTCGGCGTTGATGAGTTCGTTGAAGGACATCAGCGCTTTGCGCTCGGCGGATTCGGCCTGGGCCAGGGACAGTTCGCTCTGCAGCTTGTCGCCCTCGCTCTGGGTCACCTCTATCTTGCTCCTGGTGCCGGACTGGTACTGCTCGTTGGTGTCCTTGTACTGGCGCTCGCGCGAAACCAGGTTCATTTTGGCGGTGATGATCTTCTGCTGGGCGGAATACAGGGCGTAAAAGCGCCTGAGGGCCTTCACGGCCTCGCCCTGCTTGGCTATCAGGTAGGTCAGCCTGGCGGATTCATATTCCAGCTTGGAGAGCTTTATCTTGCGGAAAGGCCCGGAGGCGGAATCGTACAGGTTCCAGGCCGCGGACAGGCTCGAATCCACGTCGCCCCTGGCAACGCGGGGCGCGGTCCGGTTCTCGTTGTAGAAACTTTCCGACAGGCTGAGCGTGAACGACGGCAGCGCCGCGTCCACTATGGCGTTCTTATGCGTATTCTCCGCCTGCTTCAGCGCCTCATCGGCCTTCTGCATGGAAAGGGAAGCCCCCAGGACCTTGCCGATATAGGCCTTGGCGGTGAAAGACTCGGCGGCGCAGTTAGAGGAAAATATAAGGGACAGCGCTAACGCGGTAAATATTTTATTCATGATGTCATCTATGCCCGTCGTAACAGTTTACAATATAAAGTCGGCCCGTGAAAGTTAACCGTGATACCGCTCTAACCTGCGGCGCTCTGCCGGCGACCGGCTCGGTTCACAGGAAAGCTCTGTGTTTGCTACTATAGCCCTTGCGGGGAACCGGTTGCGCTGTTTTGGGGGCCCGGATCTTCGCCGATAACCTAAATATGGCGTCAAAGTGATGGAACAGTACCTGGCACAAGCCCTCGCGATCTGGAATTCCCCTGAGTTCCAGGCGCTGCTGGTGCCTTTCCGCATCCTCAGCAGCATCAGCGCCATGTTCTGGATGCTGGCGCGGCTGGCGGACCTGTTCATGGCCGGGCTCAAGCGCCTTGTCTTCGAGGAGATCGGCTCCCTGCTGAGCTTTCTCTACGTCGCGGCGCTGTCCGTCGCCTACGCGGCCATGATGTTCAACACCGCCCTGCAGGGGGTTTGGCACCCCTCCCTGCTCTGGCGGGAGATCTGCGGCTTCGGCTTCATGTACGTGATGCTGGGCGTGACCTTTACGGACCTTTCCACCCGGCGCCTCAAGCCCAACACCCCGACCGCTTTTTTCCTGGGGGTGCTCGCCTACCTTTTACTCGCCAGGGCGCCGGGCATGGCGCGCCACCCCGGGCTGCTGGAGTTCCACCGCGTGCTCGAGCTCTTCGCCACGGGCGGCTGGGGCAACGTGATGACCGCTCTGACGGTGCTGGTGGCGGCCTGGTCCCTGCTTTCCCTGGCGGCCTCCGAGCTGGCTTTCGGCCTGAGCCCGCTGCTGTACCGGCTGCGCCTCATCAAGGCGCTGCCGGTCCGCTTTAATTTCAGCAGGCAGGAAGACGGCCCGGCCGGGCGGTGGCGCCCTCCCTGCTCCGCTCCTGGTTCATACTGACGCTGCTGGCCGGCGGAGCCGCCATGGCCATGTACTGGTGGCCCAGGCTGAAGGCGGCCGGCGAGGCCGCGGCGCCGGCCATTCAAAGCCGGGCCCAGTCCCCGGAGGCTGCGGAGGCCGCGGCCAAACTGCGGCGCGTGCTGCCCGCCGTCTCCTTTGCGGCTGTCAGCGCCCTGCCCCGCCGGGGAGCCGTAGCCGAACTGTCCCTCCCCGTCTTCCGCAGCCTGCTCGCCGCGCCGGGCGACGCCGACCGGTGGCTGGCCGCCGCGGCCCTCGACCGGCTGGACCCCGGCTTCAGCATCTCGCCGAAGGAGCTCTTCCGCTCGACGGCCGCCGCGGTCCTGCCGTGCTCCTGGAAAAAACGCTCTTTCGAGATCCTGCTGGCGCCGCTTCCGGGCGACGCGCCTGACAAGGCCCGCACCTACTGGATAGCCGACAGCCGCGGCGTGCATTTTACCGGGGTGGGCCCGGGCGAACTGCGGGAGGTGGCCGGCTCCAGCGGCTGCGCGGTGGCCGCCTTCGGCTCCGCGCACGGGTCGCTCTTGCTGGCTTTCACCGAGGCGCCCCGGTCGCCTGGCGCCGCGCCGCAGTTGTGGCTTACCGCCTATGACCCGGAACGCCGCGAAGTGCTCGCCGCCGTGCGCGCCGGGGGCAACGCCTCGGGGGACTTCTCGCTTTCCGCGGTAGCGGCCGGGGTGATCTTCGCCGACGCGCCAGTCAGCTCGTCCGCCGCGGCCTGCAGCGGGGCCTGCGGCAAAGTGCTGGACGTGCCGATACTGTCCCTTGCCACCAGGCCGCTGGTGGAATACCGCGGCGCGGCGGTGTCGGGCGGCGCCATCAGGCTGGTGCCGCTCTCCGACCGGACTTTCGAACGCAGCGGCCTGGAGAAAAATTTCAGGTCCCTGGTATTTTTCGAGACGGCTTTCCAGTTCGACCCCGCGGCCGGCTTCCTTAACCGCTGGTACCGCCTGGCCGAGCTTTCCGACGGGCGCCGCTGCGTCAGCGTAGCGCTGGACCCCTCCCTGCCCGGGCTGGAGCAGGCGCCGGCCGCCTGGAACTGCGGCCCTTAAAAGAAAACCCCGGGGTTTAAGCCCGGGGTTCTATTCGCATCGGAGTTTGGTTCGGCTGGCTAAGGCGCGAGCAGTTTTTCCACGTGCGCAAGGCCGGCCTTAATATCGCTGTCGGCCGGGTCCAGTTCTTTACCTTTCCTGAACTCCGTCCGGGCAAGTTCGTAGCGGCCATCCTGCAGGTATTTGAGGCCGGCCAGGTAATGTTCCTTGGCTTTCAGCCTGCGCTTTTCCTCCGGCATTACGGCTCTTTCCGCGGCCGATATTTCCGCGGGAGTGGGCGCCACTCCCATGGCGGCGCTCTCATTGCCGGGGCGATGCCTGTATTCCACAATGCCGTAGGTGGCGCCGCAGCAGACGACCGCCACTATTACCGCTACCTTAACGCAGGAGCAGGGCGCTTTTTCAAGAGAAGACATAAGACCTCCGGAATATCGACCGCAATATCCTAACACATGGATATTACGTATTTATTGAGCCGCCGCGGCTTCGCTATTTCTTCAACCTGTTAGGCGCGTTCTCCGGCCTCACCCTTATCCCGCCCCTGGCCGCTTTCTGCGCCCATTCATGCAGCGTCGCCGTTAGTTTATGGTCGTGGTTCTTGTTAAGGTGCTCCTCATTGAAGTGTTTTTCCTTCACGAGCTTATTGCAGAAGCTGCAATAATAGACGTCGGCCGTCCCCTCTATCAGGTCACAATGCGCGTAAAATCTTTTAACTTTCTTTTCATTTTCCATAAGTTCCTTTTTTTCGGACAGGCGCATGGAGCGCGTCAAAAAAGGCTCCGGTCGCCTTCCCTGCCGTGAGTCGCCGCGGGCTGCGCGGCTGCCAGGTCCGCCAGGACGCGCGCGGCCTCCTCCAGCACGAAATCACCTACGGGAGGGGCCCTGGCGTAGCCGGTCCCTTCCGCCGCGGCGGTGGAAACAGCTGCGCCGGCCACGGCGGCGCCCGGGACCACCGGCGCGGGAGCAGCGGCGGCCGTGGAGACGGCCAGCGCCGCCGCGGAGGCGCCCTGCGGCGCCGCGGTGGAGTACGCAACCTCCGCAGCCGAGGTAGAAGCGAACACCAGTGGTTTCCCCGCCTCGATATCCTGCAGGGTGATAGTGGCGACGGGCAGGGGCGCCAGCCCGAGCGCCGCGCGTTCCTTGTTGCGCGCGGTTTTCCTGGCTTCGTCCGCCTTGCGCTCGGCCAGGCGCTTGTCGTAGTTAAGGGAAACGGCCTTATCCTTCTTGCGCTCGAGATAAAGCGCTATGTCCTCCCTGACGAACTTGAAATCGGCCGAGGCCGCCACTCTTTTCGCCGAAGCAGCGCCCAGCCGGGCCAGCAGCTCCGGCGTTACGCCGCCGCTCCTGCCGAACCGGGCCGGGGCGATCTCGTCATAGGCCAGGGCGTTGGGCAGCGAGGACTCGGTGAAATCCAGGTAATCGTCCAGCGACGGCAGCACGATGTCCGGGGCCACCCCGCGGTTCTGCGTGGAGCCGCCGGAAACCCGGTAGAATTTCTGGATGGTCAGCCGCAGCCCCCCGGCCTTGTACTGGCGCAGGTCCGGCGGCATGAACCGGTCCAGGTCCACCACGGTCTGCACCGTGCCTTTGCCGAAAGTGCTTTTCTCCCCCACCAGCACGGCGCGGCCGTAATCCTTAAGCGCGGCGGAAACTATCTCCGAAGCCGAGGCGGAGAAGCGAGAATCCAGCACCACCAGGGGCCCGGTATAGACCGGGACGACCGGCGGCGCGCTCAGGACACGGACCTGGCCGAGGCTGTCTTTTATCTGCACCACCGGCCCGCCGTCCAGGAAAAGCCCGGTCATGACCACGGCTTCCTCCAGCGAGCCGCCGCCGTTGCCCCGCAGGTCGAGGACCAGGCCCGCCACATCCTGCTTCTTGAGATGCTCTACCAGGATCCTGACGTCGCGCGCGGTGCTCTCCTCGCCCGAGGGGCCCACCTTGGCGTAGAACGACGGGAGCCGGATGACGCCCAGCCGCAGGTCCGGGCCGTTCTTTTGCGGCACAAGCAAGATCTGCGCCCTGGCCTGCTGGTCCCGCAGCAGGATCTTCTCGCGCACCAGCGCTACCGTGACGCGGGCCGCCGGGTCCAGCGCGTCGGCGGGGATCAGCCTTAAGCGGACTACGGTACCTTTCTCCCCCCGGATCATTTTTACCACGCGGTCCAGCCTCATGCCCGGGACTTCCAGGAAGGGACCGTCGGCGCCCTGCGCCACGGCCTCTATGCGGTCGTTGGGATGGAACACGCCGCTCTTTTCCGCCGGTCCGCCGGGGACCAGGGAAACGACCTTGGCGTAACCTTCCTCGCTCTGTAGTGTAACCCCGATGCCCACCAGGGAAATGCCCAGGCCGATATCGAAATTCTCCTCGGTATGGGCGGCCATATACTCGCTGTGCGGGTCGTAACAGGCGCCCAGGGCCGTAAGATAGCTCTGCAGCACGTCCACCGAATCCAGCTCCCTGTAATTATCCAGCAGCCGGTCGTAGTTCTTGCGCACGTCCCTGGCCCGGTCCTCCGGCTTGGCTCCTTCCAGCTTGCCCTGCAGCAGTTCAAATTCCACCCGTTTGCTCCAGAGCCCGCGCGCCCCGGCTTCGTCGGCCGGCCAGGCGGCCTCGCGCCGGTCCGCCAGCACGGTCTCGTCGGAAGCGAAGGTGTACGTGGAGCGGGACAGTTCATGCACCCAGCCCACCCGCTCCGTCAGGCGCGCCATGAACCGGTTGAAGATGAAGTACGCCGGCCCCACGTCGCCGGACTTCAGGCGCGGGGCCAGCCCGGCGCCGAAGCGGGAATTGAATTCTTCTACGTCCGAAGCCAGGAAGAACAGGCGGTAAGGATCGTAGATCCGCAGGTAAAATTTGAGCAGTTCGGGAGAAGTCGCGGCGGTGATGGCCTTGTGGTCGTAGTGCCCCTCCTCCAGGATGCGCGCCGCTATCGCCGCCGTAGCCGGCGCCGCAGGCCCCGCCTCAACCGGCGCGGTAGAGACCGCCACCGCGGTCCCCGTGGACGCCGCCGAGCAGGGCGCTGCCGCCAGGGACATGAAAAGGATCAGGGAGATATTCAAGTTTAAAAGTGATCTCATATATTGGAATGCACGTAGCATAAGCGCGGACCGTCTACGCCTATAATAGCAAAACAGGGAAGCTCTTTAGCGGGGCCGCCGGTAAGTCCAATGTCCCTTGACAAAAAGGCCGGCGGCCATTAACCTATATAGGCGCGGTCCGGGGGCAAACGTCTATGAATAAAATAGTATTCGCTCTGTTAAGCCTTCTTCCGCTGGCGGCCGGCCCGGCTTTCGCCCAGGGGGCGGACCCGGTCACCGACCTGTTCGGCGGCTGCGGCAGGTTCAAATACATTTCCACCTACGGCGACGACAACCGGGAAGAATACTGCTCGGCCAATATCACGATCCGCAACCTGGCGGATTCGGTGGCGGGCCTTTTCACCGACGGCAGCAGCGTTACCCTCACCGGCAAGTCCTACGTTTACGGCACCACCACGCTGGGCGAGACCCGCGACCGCGTGGCCCCGGACCAGCGTTTCGTCAACCAGCCCGCGGCCGCTTTCTGCACCGGCTTCCTGGTGGGCGACGACCTGCTGGTCACCGCCGGGCATTGCGTAAAAGACCATTTGCCGTCCGGCACCGCGCCCAAAGACCACAAGGGCGCCTGCCAGGAGAATCCGGAGTTCCGGCGCCAGGGCGACTTCTGCGAAAATATCCGCGTGGTCTTCGGTTTCAGGAAGGACCTGGGCGGCGTTATCCCGCCGTCGGCGCCGGCGCGGGACGTCTACAAGTGCGCAAAAGTCATCTCCCACAGCCTGGTAAGCGGGCCCGACTACGCCGTGTTCAAGCTGGACCGCAAGGTCTCCGGCCGGTGGCCCCTGGCCATCAACCGCGGCAACAGGGGGCTTTCCGCCGAGACGCCGCTGTTCGTTATCGGCCATCCCAGCGGCCTGCCGCTGAAAATAGCCGGGGACGCCGAAGTAGTGGCGGTAGATACGGATGTGTACGTTAACGACAACTGGGGCGGCAAAACCAAGTGGGCGGACCAGGGCTACTCTTTCCTGACCAACCTCGATACTTTCCACGGCAATTCCGGCAGCCCGGTCTTCAACCTGTATACGCTGATGGTGGAAGGCATCCTCGTGAGCGGGGACAACGATTACGTGCCCCACGCGGATTACCCCGGGCAGTCCCGGGCCGCGAATTTCCCGCAGCAGCCGGTCTCCGACCTGGGCAAAGGCGTGGGCGAGGTCTGCACCAAGATCTCGGTCCCGGCGTCCAGGATCCCGGCTACCGGGGTGGAGAAAGCGGCGCTGAAGATGAACGCCAAATACAAGAACAAACTCTACCCCGCTATCCTCAAGCACCTCATCGAACAGTACAGGAAGCAGCGCAACTACATACAGCCCGAGCACGAACGCCGGCAGTCGCAGGCCCCGCAGTACATTTAAGGCTGCGGCGGCCAGGGGATAGCTTCAAGAAATAACGGCTGACTGCCGGTCCGGGGTACTGTCGGGCCAGCCGTTTCGCGGGACTGCAGCAAATAGTCAAATAGTAAACAACGTCCCCTACCGTGCTCTTGCGTAGAGGCAGTCGGCTTCGGGGTTGCGGCCTTCGCGGTCGAAGACGGCGGCTAGTTTCTCGAGGCCCTCCTTATCGGAGGTAAGGTCGTAGACGAAGATGGAATAGCCGGCGACGAAGACCGGCTTGCGCGTCTTCAGCCAGGCGAAGGTTTCCTTGTCGGGGTAGTAAACGCCCTGCAGGTTGGTGGCCGAAACGGCCAGCAGCACCTCTTTCATGGAACAGGCCGAAACACCGGTGCCCTTCAGCTCCGCGTGCGTATACGGGCACAGGGAAGTATAGTTTATCCCGCTGCTCTCGGGCCGCGCCACGCCGAAATAAGAAAGGATGACCGGCGCGTCCCCCCGCTTTTTAAGCCAATCGCCGAGAGTTTTCACGTCCTGCCCCCAGTCCAGGTTGGAATCCGCCAGCAGTTTGTAGCCGTTGGCCGGGCCGCCGGCCAGTTCGTTGAAATATGCCAGGTAATAGGGGTGCGTGCGGTGCAGCAGCCAGCCCCAGGAGAAAACCAGCAGCAGCGCTAAGGCCCCGGGCAGGTATTTTCTCTTTTCGATTATGTTGCCCGCCCCCAGCCCCGCCGCCAGCGCCAGGAAAGGCATCACCGGCAGGATATGCCGGTAGCCTATCTGCACCTTGGAACCGAAAGAAGCCGCGAAATACAGCGCCGGCGGCAGCAGCACCCAGAGCCAGTCCCGCCCGGGCTTCTTAACGGCGTACCACGCCCCGAAGCCGGCCAGGAAAACCGCGGCCAGCGGCGTCTTTACGGCGAAAGCGAACGGGAAATACCACCACACCCCGCCTAAAGAATAATTTCCCCAGGCGAAAGACGAGCGGCCCTGGTCCAGGCGGGTAAGCGTGGCCGCCAGGCCTTTAAAATAGAGCCCGGGCTCGAAGCGGTAGACGAACACGACTACGAGGGCGGCTGCGGCCAGGAAAATAAACGAGAAGCCTGCCAGCCGGCCCGGTTTAAGCTCGTCTTTCAACCAGGCGTCCAGGAACCACAGGCCTATTATCATCGGCGGCACGATGAACATGCTGAACTTGGACACCATGGCCAGCCCGGCCAGCGCGCCCGCGGCAGCGGCCCAGGCCCAGCGGCGGCGGGACGCCCGCCCGGCGCCCTTACGGCCGCCCGCCGGGGGCGAAGCCGGTTCCCGCGAGCAGCGGCAGGCGGCCGCCATCGCGCCCAGGAAGAACACGGCCGCGCCGGCATCCGTGGAAACCAGCGCGTTGTTGGAAATGAAGACCGGCATAAACGCGAAGACGGCTACGGCTATGGCCGCGGCGGCCGGGCCAGAAAGCGCGGCGGCCATAAGGTAAAGAAAGCACGCCGTCAGAGCGCCCCACAGCAGGAAGGTGAAGAGGCGCGCGTAATTCAGCAGCCTCGCGGGCGGGACGGAATTCTGGTAAAGGAACAAGTCCCCGTAGCGGTACGGCATCGCGTTGGCGAAGTAGGGGTGGGAAGTGAAGTTGGCCGGCTTCAGCGCCAGCACCGGCAGGGCCGAGAGCATCTCGGCCAGCGGCGGGTGGTCCATGATGTTCATCATGTAATGCCCGGTGACCCAGTAGGAATAGCCGCTGGAAAGGTGCACCGGCTCGTCGTAGGTGGCGGCCGCCGAATTTATAAAGGAAACGCCCGCGAAGATATGGAATGCGAGCGCCGCAGCCGCCGGGATGATAAATAATTTATGCTTGTTCTTCATCGTGAATAAGGAAAGCTCCGCCGGAGAAGTCTCAAGGAGGCGGGCGCTGCCGCGGCGAAAAGCTTCAGCATAATAATACCAAAAGCTGAATGTTTTTTGGGTTATTAGTGGAAGTTCCGGCCTTTATCGCCCGCGCGGAATCTGCTATATTCTTATAGGTAAAAGCGATATTCCACTCTCTTTAAGGATCATATATGAAGCTGTGTGAATTCATCCGTCCCGCCAGCCTGGCCGAAGCGCGCAAAACCTTGCGCGGTTTAGGCCCCAAAGGCATGGTACTCGCCGGAGGCACCGCCCTCCATTTCATGCCCGGCAAGGCCCCGGTGACCGCCGTGGATATAACCGGCCTGGGCCTTTCCTATATAAAGCAGAAAGGCGATTTCTTCGTCATCGGCGCCGCCACCCCCCTCTCCGACATCCAGCGCTACCGCGGCCCGCGCTGGGCGATGCACGAGATCTGCCGGCGCATCTCCACGCACCAGATCCGCAACGTCTCCACTATAGGCGGAAATATCTGCCGCGTCTTCCCCTGGGCCGACCTGCCCGTGGTCCTGCTGGCGATGAACGCGCGCATGGTGGTCTACTCCGGCAAGGAAAAAGAAATTACCGCCGACGAATACTTCTCTTCCCAGCCCGCGCGGCTCTTCCGGGAAGGCGACCTGCTTACCGCCGTAAAGATACCGGTGCTGAAGGCGCAGCACGGCTTCGGCTCCGTGAAGGCGACGCGCAACGCCACCGCCTTCTCGCTGGTGACCATCGCCGCCCTGCTGGAACTCAAGGACGGCGTCATCAAGTCGGCGCGCGTAGCGGCCGGCAGCGGCATCCCTTTCCCCCTGCGCCTCAAGGGCGTTGAGGCCGCCCTGGTCGGCAAAGAAGCCGCGACGACGGTCTTCAAAGAAGCCGCCGCGGCCGCCGGCGCCGCCGCCAAATGGGTAGGCGGAGAAGGCATGAGCGCGGACTATATCCGGCAGCTCGCCGAAGTTTCTATCCTGGACGCCCTGGAAAGGGCCGCCGAATTTGCCCGCGGGAGGGCTGAATAATGACCAAGACCAACCACACGGTAAATTTCACCATCAACGGGGAGAAGAAGACCTTCGCCACCAGGCCCGACGAGAAACTGCTCACCCTGCTGCGCCGCGAGGGCTACCGCGGCACCAAGTACGGCTGCGGCCAGGGCACCTGCGGCGCCTGCACCGTGCTGCTCGACGGCCGGGCCACCTACGCCTGCCTGCTCTACTCCATGCAGGCCGAGGGCCGCGAGGTGCGCACCATAGAAAGCGTCGGCACCTTCGACAAGCCCGGCGAGTTCCAGAAGGAACTGGTAGCGGCCGGCGCCGTACAGTGCGGCTACTGCATCCCCGGCATGGTCATGAGCGCCACCGCCCTGATGGAGACCGAGGAGGTCTTCGAGGACGAGATCGTGAAGGAATATATGG
>Ga0154587_171_pt1 | contig 29533 bp, 33 predicted proteins | sample RifGroF2_FD_116016 | JGI IMG/M metagenome (GOLD analysis project Ga0154587, IMG submission 116016) | Elusimicrobia bacterium GWF2_62_30 | reverse complement strand
CCCAAAATTTAAAAACGCCCGATTTCCCCGCCGCCGCGCCTTGCGCGGCGTTGAACTTTTGCAGTTTTTCCCACGGAGATTTAAGTTTAAAAGAAATCCGGCAGGTTTCTATTTTTCACATACTTCGTACTTGCTATAATATAGCTATGGGGATGAAGCGAAAAGTCGTTAAACTCATAAGAACTACCAAGCAGGAGGAACCGTTTATTAACGCCTCCCCGTCGCAGCGCATTTCATTCATCTGGGATTTAACCGCCGAAGTGTGGGGCATGAACGGGTCCAAAGATGCTGAACGAAGACTACAAAGAAATATTACGCGCCTTATCCGCAACTAAAGCGCGTTTTCTAGTAATTGGCGCCTACGCCATGGGAGCCTACGGCTATGTGCGCGCAACCGGGGATTTTGATATCTGGGTTGAACATTCTCCTGAAAATTCCGCAAAAGTCTACAAAGCCCTGAAGAAGTTCGGGGCCCCTCTGAGCCAAATCGCTCCCGACACCTTCGCAGCCGAAGGAGTTGTTTTCCAGATCGGCGTGGCCCCGCGCCGCATAGATATTCTGACCAGCATAGATGGAGTTTCTTTCAAAATGGCCTATTCCGCGCGTGAAGAGTTCAGAATCGAAAGGATAAAAATTCCGCTGCTTTCAAAGGCCGACCTGATAAAGAATAAATCTTCTACCGGCCGGGCCAAAGATAAATTGGACGTAAAAGAGCTTCGCCGCCGCCACTAGCCAGTCTTTTGTTTAGGGCGCGGGGGCTGCGCCCTCACGGCGAAATCCGTTACCGCCCTGGCCTTTCCTTATTTTCTTCGCGGTTTCCGCTACTAAGCGGCAAGGGGTGGAGCAGCAGCGACACCGCAGTGCAGTGCGGGGCTGCGCTGCGTGGCCACGCCTGCGACGACATCTCGCGGATAAGATCCACCTACCGCAGATCATAAGTAATTCATAATGTTTCCTCGGGATGTTGCTCAAAGTAGGTTATCACTGAGGCCTGAAAATCACCCCAAATTTCGAGTTTGCCGTTTTTCCCCGAGGCGGCCGCCGCCGCAGAATTAAATTTCCACAGCCCCAACAATACCCCGACGAATCGCCCTGCTTGAACGCAGGGCATTTTTTCATAAGCAAGCGTTGACCGCCATCAGCGTAATCTATACAATTTACCTTGGCCTGGCATGGGGGGAATCAAGAAGCACTACCAGCCACCTTAGCCTGTAATTATGGAAGAAGCCGCTGAAGAATTAGGGAAAGCGTTCGACCGCGTTCCTGACCTTTATGATACGCATCGCCCGGGCTATCCCGAAGAGATGATACAGGAGGTTTTGCGTTTCTCTAACATCCCGGAACGCGGCAGCATCCTGGAGATTGGCTGCGGAACAGGGCAGGCCACAAAACCCTTTGCCGAGCGCGGCTATACCATGACCTGCCTGGACCCCGGCCCCAACACCGCCGAGAAAGCACGGCAGAAATTCAGGCATTGCCCGAACATAATCATAGTTACCGCTACTTTTGAGTCGTGGCAGGCCGCCCAGATGTACGACCTTATCATCGCGGCCACGTCCTTCCACTGGGTAACTCCAGGGCTCCGGTTTACCAAGTCCGCCGAGGGACTTCGCCCCGGCGGGACGCTGGCGCTCTTATACAATTCCCATGTCGCTAAAGATTCGGGCTTCTTTCTGGAAGCGCAGGCCATCTACGACAGGATAGCTCCGGGTCTGCGCGCAAAAAAGGCCAAGCCTTCAGGGTCGCCCGCGACAGAAGCGGGAATGGAACTGTTCGATAAACCGGTGCTGAAGTATTACGACTGGGAGAAACAGTTTTCTGCCGAAGACTATGTCAGCCACCTGGCCACCTTTTCGGACCACATCAGTCTTCCGGGGACGCAGCGGGACGAACTGTTCCGGGAGCTCCGCGCGCTGATCAACAGCAAATATAACGGCAGGGTCGCCAAGTGTTATAAGTCAGAACTCGTAATGTACGCCAAGCCGGCGACACGATTTAAAGCATGACGCGCTTATGTTTCATGCAAAGTTAACCAATACCGAAACTGGAATAAATCGCAATGATAACCGGCCCTGCCAAATGGCGCGAACCAATTATAGACCCTTTCATAATTCCATTTACAAATGGCCTGACCCTGCATAAGATAGCTGGCTATCCGCATGCCGGAAACGATGTGTTCGCGTGCAGTGGTTCGCAGCACGACAGGGAAATAGACTTCTACCTCAAGATCTCACGGCACTGCGATGCGGATCTCTCAAATGAAGCCGCCATTTTAGTGGAGATGCGGCGCTTCGGCCTGCCCGTACCCCGCGTGTATTCCCAGGGAGAACATAAAGGAGCCGCGTATCTGGCGCTCGCCGCAATGCCAGGAGAGCGTTTGTCGGCGCTGCTCAGCGGCGGCAGTTCCCGGCACTACCGGGAAAGACTTCCCGAACTGCTTTTTGGTATGGGCCGTATGCTCGGGCACATTCACTCACTTCCTCTCTTGTGGCGCCCGGTCAAATTGCGGCGGCAGCACGGTCTGCCCAAACTCTCCGGAGAAAATCCGCTATTCAAGGAACTGCAGCCGGTTCTGAAGTGGCTTGAAGGCCACATTCCTGAGCGGTCAAAGAGTGTCTTTGTTCATGGCGACTACCACTACGCGAACGTGCTATGGGAAAATGAAGAAATATCCGCGGTCCTGGACTGGGAACTTTGCGGCGCAGGGTGGCGGGAATTCGACCTGGCTTGGGCCACTATACTCCGACCCTCCCAGCAGTTCTTAAAAACTGAAAAGGAGGTTGAAGCCTTTCTGGGCGGGTACCGTAAAGCCGCGCAGTACGACGCCGAAGCCCTCCGGTGGTGCCGGAAGCTCGGCTACTGTCATTTTCTCAACAATAAGGGGACCTGGCGTAAAAAAGAATACCAGGAGGCTGCCCTTTCCGCATTGGAGCGGGAGTCTTGATAAGCATACTTGATATAATTCCGGTATGCCGGGCGCGAAAGAACGTTAGACTGTTGGTGGTGGAACGCTATGGGTCATTCTTTGAACATCTTGACGGATATAGGCCTGGGGATCATTTTCGCCGCCGGAGCGTCCCATCTCGCCAGGGTGCTGCGCCAGCCGCTTATCCTGGGTTATGTCCTGGGCGGGATCCTGCTTGGCACGCACCTGGGGTTCGGGCTTATATCGGACGAAGCCAGTATCGAGATCATCTCCGAGATGGGGCTCATTCTCCTCCTGTTCATCATCGGCCTTGAGATCAACCTGCGGGACCTGATGCGGATGGGTAAGACCATGTTCACGCTGGGCTTAGTGCAGTTCGCGGCCTGCGTGATCCTGGCGCTCGGCTTCTTCAAGGCGTTCGGCTATGCCAACGGCGGGGGGAAGTTCGACCTCCTCTACCTTGCGGTGGCGCTGGCGCTCAGCTCCACGCTTGTCGTCGTAAAACTGCTCAACGACAAATTCGAGACCAGCACGCTGGCGGGGCGGCTGACCATCGGCATACTGGTGCTGCAGGATATCTGGGCCATCATTTTTATGGCGTTCCAGCCCAACCTGCTTAACCCGGAACTGGGCGGCATCCTGCGGTCCTTCGGGCAGGGGCTGGTGCTGGTGGTTATAGCTTTCCTGGCCAGCAAGTTTATCCTGGCGCGGCTTTTTCACGCGGCGGGGAAATTCCCCGAGCTGGTGCTGCTCAGCTCTACGGCCTGGTGCTTTTTCATCTGCGGACTGGCGGAGCAGGCGGGCCTCTCCAAGGAAATGGGCGCGCTCATCGCCGGCATGAGCATAGCGGCGTTCCCTTACGGTACGGACGTCATCTCCAAACTGACGGGCGTGCGGGACTTTTTTGTCACCCTATTCTTCGTAGCGCTGGGGCTAAAGGTGCCGCAGCCGTCCTGGTCGGTGCTCGGCATGTCGTTCGTCATCGCCGGGTTCGTAGTGTTCAGCCGCCTCCTGTCCCTGGTCCCAACGGCCAGGCTGCTGAAAACCGGGGTGCGCACCGGGTTTCTCACCGCCATAAACCTCTCCCAGATAAGCGAGTTCTCGCTCGTTATCCTGGCGCTGGGGGCCGGGTACAAACACATCACGCCCGAGCTGCAGTCGCTGGTGCTCACGTCGATGCTGCTGATGTCCGTGCTCTCCACCTACCTGATCCACTTCAACGACCGGCTGGCGCGCTGGGGCCTGGGCCTGGTTTCCAGGCTGGGGCTGAAAGATTCCGAAGACACTACGGTAGAAAGCGAAGCCGGCGGTGAAGTGCGCGACATTGTGATCCTTGGCTGCTTCCGGGAGGGCATGGCGCTCCTGGACGTTATAGATAAGGAAGCGGCGGACATCAAGCCGCGCGTCCTGGTGGTGGATTACAATCCGGCCATCCGGGAGCAGCTGGAGGCGCGGGGCTACAAGCTGGCCTATGGCGACCTGGCCCACCCCCAGACCCTGCATCACCTCGGCATAGAAAAAGCCTCCATCGTCATCTGCACCATTTCCGACACTTTCCTGAAGGGCATCACCAACCTGAGGTTGCTGGCGCATCTCAAGGAGATGGCGCCGGAGGCCAGGTTCATAATGACGGCCGACGAGCCCGTGGAAGCGGGGAACCTGCGCAGCGCCGGGGCCCAGGATACCGTGCTGCCCAGCGTGCTGACCGGGGCGCACATGCTGCGCCTGATCAAGACCGGCTGATCCGCCTGAACTTAAATTTCACTTCCAGCCCATGCCCGAAGAAAAGAACATAACGTGGAAGCTGACAGCCTTTATCGCGCTGGCGGGCTGCCTGCTGTACGCGGCCTCGCTGCGCTTCGGCTTCTCCTACATGGACGACGAGATCCTGATCCTGGACCGCCTGAACTTTTTGAGCAATGCCGGGAACGTCCTTGAAGCGTTCCGGCAGGACGTTTTCCTGCAGCCCCGGGGCACGCTGGCCTTTTACCGGCCGCTCTTGACGCTCTCGTTCATGCTGGACGCGCAGCTCGGCGGCGCCGCGCCGTTCTTTTATCACCTGACCAACGTGCTCCTGCACCTGGCGGCCTCCGTCCTGGTGTTCAGGGTGCTGCTTAAGCTGAAGTACGGCACTGCGCCCGCTTTCTTTTTTTCACTGTTCTTCACCCTGCACCCCGCCATTTCGCAGGCGGTCTACTGGATCCCCGGCAGGAACGACCCCATGCTGGCCGTTTTCTGCCTGGCGGCGTTCCTGGCGGCGCTCAATTTCTGGGAGACCGGCAAAAGGCGCTACGCGGCCTGGCACCTGGTGTTCTTCGCGCTGGCCCTGTTCACCAAAGAAACGGCGGTAGCGCTGGTCCCGGTCTGCCTGCTTTACCGGATATGGATAGATAAGAAGAAACTAAAGGCCACGGGCCCGTTACTGGCTTCGGGCTGGGCGGCGGTCACGGTCCTGTATTTTGTTATCAGGCATTCCATCCTGGCGGACCCGCAGGACGTCGTCATCCAGGTACTGGGCGCGGCGGCCAACATCCTGGTGGTGCTGCCGTACCTCGGCAACATTCTCTACCCGGACCACCTCCCCGTCCTGGCCATGCATAGGGACATGCCGTTGCTCCACGGGCTTATAGCGCTTGCCCTGGTCGCCTGCGCGCTGGCGCTGTCAAAAGAAAAGCGCTGGAACAGGATAGCGTTCGGCTGCGCCTGGTTCCTGCTTTTCCTCCTGCCGTCCAACACTATTTTCAGGCCGTACTTTATGGCGCACAGGATGTACCTGCCCTTCCTGGGCGTGCTCATGGTCCTGCTGGAGATAGACTGGCTCAAGAATTTCAAGGGGAAAGGCGCGGCCATTCTGGCGGCGGCGGCGCTGGCGGTCTTTCCGGCGGTTACCGCCCTGCACGGCCGCAACTTCAAGGACCGCCTGAGCTACTGGCGCAACGCCGCCGCCAATTCCGCCTCTTCGGCCACGGCCAGGAACGGTCTGGCAATAGCCCTTGCTACCGCGGGCAGGTTCAACGAGGCCGAGGCCTATTTTAAAGAGGCCCTGGAGCTGGACCCGGGCTATTACAAAGCGCACGACGCCTGGGCCAGCTTCCTGACCATACAGGCCCGCTACAAGGAAGCCGACGAGCATTACCGGCAGGCGCTGCAGTTCGAACCGGAACACGCCAAGGTCTATAACGGCTGGGGCCTGCTTTTTGCCAGGCAGGGCCGCCTGGCTGAAGCTATCGAGCGCTATAAACAAGCGCTGCGGATCAGGCCGGACCTTGCGGAGGCGCATTATAACTGGGGGCGCGCCCTGGCCGGGCAGAACAAGCCGGAGCAAGCCGCCGAGCATTTCCGGGAGGCGCTGCGGCTGGATCCGGACTTGCGGGACGCGCACTACGAATGGGGCCTGGCCCTGGCCGGACAAGGCCGGGAGGAAGAGGCCGCCGCGCATTTCCGGGAGGCGGTATCGCGCATCCAGCCGGACGACGACGAGGCCTATAATAACTGGGGGGCTGTCCTGGCCAGGCAGGGCCGGACGGAAGAAGCCGCCGCGCTTTACCAGGAGGCGCTGCGGATAAACCCGGCCAACGCCGAGGCGCACCAGAACCTGGGGCTGGCCCTGGCCGACCTGGGCCGGTTTGCGCAAGCCGGCGCGGAGCACAGGGCCGCGCTGCGGCTCAGGCCGGGCTATGCCGAAGCCCACAACAGCCTGGGTATTGTCCTGGTCAAAGAAGGCAGGCTGGACGAGGCCCTAAAACATTTCCGCGCGGCGCTGAAGGACGCGCCCGGCGACGCAAGGGCGAAAGAGAACCTTAAAATAGTACAGGCGTTAAAAAACCGCCTGCCGCGGAAAATGACGGTTAAGGTTTAGCCCGGCTGTTACGCCTCAGCGCCGCCCGATAACTATTGTCTGTAGTCGAAAAAAAGCGCCCGCGGGCCGAAGCCGCGGGCGCCGTCTTAGCCCTTGATCCTTTTTACTTCAGCTTCTCCAGCTCCGGCCCCAGGGCGGCCAGCTCCTTCTGCACGTTGCCGTATTTCGCCTGGGGGCTGCCTTGCAGCGCCCTGGCCACCGCTTGCCGGCCGTTGAGGCCGGCGGGGGAACCGGCGCGCAGGGAACTCCAGGCCCTTTGCAGGGCCGCGTCCGCGTCGGCGCCCAGCGCCGCTTTCGCCTTGGCCAGGGCCAGCACGGCCAGGGCCTGGTCCGCTGTGGAGGCCTTCTTGCCGCCGGGCTCGGTGAAAGCGCCCGCGGCGTCCTGGCGGGAAACCAGCTGCCGCAGCAGCCTGGCCGAAGGGTTCTCCAGCAGCTTAAGCGCCAGCCCGGCTACTACGTCTTCCACCGGGAATAATTTCGCCGCCAGCTCCTTTACTTTGCCGGCTATGCCCTTACCTTTCGCTGTGCCGCCGGAAGCGCTATCGCCCGCAACTCCCGCATAACTGCGGTTGACGGATAACGAGGACGACGAACCCGAGAATTTCGCCTGGCTGTAGGCGCCGCGGCAGGAGAACGCGCCTGCGGAAGCGGCATACCCGACGGCGCCGCCGGCAAGCGACCCCGCCGCGCTGCCGAAGAACCCTTCGTACTGCGTACCTTCGGGCAGTTCAGCTTCAACCGGCACCAGCATGGGCTTTTTTCCGGCGGAAGCTGTGCTCTCGTCCACGGCCACAAAGGAAGTATAGCGCGTGACCAGCTTATGCTCCAGCGCCAGCCCGATGATGCGCTCCCTCGCGTCCGCGTCTTCCCTCTTCAGGCTCAGGCGCTCCAGGTCGGTTATCCGCGCCCTGGCCCACAGCGGCCCCATGGCGGCGTTGGCCGCTTCGGTCTCCGGCAGCTTCACGTTCACGGTCATCTTCCAGGGCTTGCCCCTCAGCTTGCCTTTGATGGTCACGGGCGCGCTGCCGCTCTTCACATACCTGGCGTGCAGCAGCAGCGGCTGCCCCGCGAACAGGTCCGGGATGAACTCGGGCGACAGGTCCCTGGCGTCGAGGCCGTTCCAGTCCACCGACAGGTCCGTCAGCACCGGGCGGGAGATCCGGTCATAGAACTTCTCTATAATTTTTTCCACCTTGTCCGCCTTCTCGTTCTGCCGGACGTACTGCACCGAGCCTTTGCCCAGCACCGCCATTTCCTCCAGCAGGTACCGGTTGGGGGAAGACCCCACGCCCAGCGGGAAGATGCGCGAATTATTGAGATGCTCTTTGGTGAACGCCAGGATCTGCGCTTCGTTGCCGATGAAGCCGTCCGTCATGAAGAGCACGATGCGCAGCCGCTCCGGGTCTTTGGGGAATTCCAGCACCGTGCGCAGCGCGGCCAGCATCTCGGTGCCGCCGCCGCCGGCCAGGGCGTTTATAGCGAAGCGGCCGCGCGCCACGTTCACCGGCGTATTGCTGAGCGGCTTTTCGAAGAGCAGCTGGTTGCCCGAAGCGAAGCTCATTATCTGGAAGGTGTCGCCGGGGTTCATGCCTTCCAGGCACTTCAGGGCGGTCTCCTTGGCGGTCTGCACCGGGAAGCCGTTCATGGAGCCCGACACATCTATGGCGATGACCAGTTCCTTGGGCGTGATCAGCGTAAGGGGGAAGTCCGCGGCGGGCTGCACCATAAGCGTCAGGTAGCCTTCCTTGCCTTCCTTGTGGGCCAGCACGGCGGCGGCCGCCATCTTCACGTCGGGCTCGTAGGTAAGCAGGAAGTCCTTATTCGGGATGCGGTCGCCTTCCGCCAGCGTTATCTCCGCCTTTGCACTGCCGCTGCTTACCACCGTAACCTGGTGCGAGGCGCTGTGGATGTTCTTTACCGCCACCCCCGCGTCGAGGGTCACTGCCACCGAGATGTCGCGCCCCGAGCGCTGCCCGGGTTTTACTACCGGGGGCGTTATCCTGGAGGCGTCGGCCACCTTGTCCGTATCTTCGGACCAGCCGGTGCCGCCCTTGCCGGCGCTGCTGCCGGGAATATAGCGCGGGCCGATGGTCATCGGGAAGACGAACCGGTATTCGCCGTGGTCGTAGGCCAGGTCCTGTATATATTTAAGGGTTACCCTTATCTCGTGGCCGGGGGGGATATTGGCCACGCTCTGCGTGAAGATGTTAGGCCGCTCCTGGTCCAGCAGCGCCGCGGTCTTGCCTTCGGCCCTGGCTTTCTCGTAGATCTGCCGCGCCTCTTCGCGCTTCTTTATCTGTCCCTTGATAGTCCGGTCCGCCACGGTCAGCGTCAGCTCGTTGACGGCGGCGTTCTCCGGCAGGGGGAACACGTAAACCGCTTCGATGGGGTCTTCCGAAGTGTTGCCGAACACCTGGGTGACCGTGACCTCGGCCACGAAGCCTGCGATGCCGGCCCGCACGTCGGTATGCTTTAAGGGAAGTATCCTGGGTTTATCCGTATCGCCGCCGGATACCACCTGGAGGGAACCTTCGCCGCGGTCTTCCGCCGCGGAGAGAACCGCGGAGGAAAGAACGAGCAGCGCCGCCGCGGCCGCCAGAGTAAGGAACATATTCAAGAGTTTCATACCGCCTCCTTTACCGTCCCCCGTTAGACACCGGTCCGGTAAAAAAGTTCCAAAGCCGTTCCGCAATTGATAAACTTTTATGGAACTTTTCGGGCTGGGCGGTGTCTAACCACGAGTAACGGAGGCGTTCTGAACGCGGAAGAGCTTTTTGAAAAGCATGCGGCCATGGTCTACAACCTTGCGCTCAGGCTGAGCGGCAACGCCGCCGACGCGCAGGATATAGCCCAGGACGCGTTCCTCCGGGCCATACGGGGCCTGGCCGATTTCCGGGAAGGTTCCGCGGCGGCCACCTGGCTTTACCGCATCACCGTGAACGTCTGGAAGAACCGGGTCCGGTCCGAGAAAAGGCGGTCTTTCTGGAAAACCTTCTCTCTCGACCGGGACAAAGACGAGGAGAGCGGCACGCCGGTATTGCAGATAGCCTCGCCGGAACCGCCGGCGGACGCGGCGCTGGAAAAGGCTGATGAAAAGGAAATACTCGAAAAAGCCCTTGCCGCCCTGCATCCGGAAGACCGCGCCATTTTGGTCATGCGGGAAATAGACGGCCGTTCCTACGAGGAAATAGCGGTCATCACGGAACTGCAGCTGGGCACGGTGAAATCGCGCATCTCGCGGGCGCGGGAAGAGCTGAGACAGAAACTGGGCGCGCTGGTACAAGACAATGGAACATAATACCTGCAGGGAAAATTTGTCGGCCTATCTCGACGGCGAACTGCCGGCGGACGAAAAGCTTTCTCTCGAAAGCCACCTGGCGGCCTGCGCCGATTGCAGCCGGGAGCTGGCCGAGCTGAAGAAAGTTTCCGCCGTTTTCAAAAAGAACGTAATGGAGCCGGTACCCTATTCCTTAAAAGACGCGGTATTCGCCCCGCGGGAAAGGACGGTTTTTTCGCGCTGGGCCAGGCCTGTAGCCGCTTTTGCCGCCGCCGGCGCGCTGCTAATACTCGCCCTGCCTACGTTGCGGGAGCAGAAACAGGCCTACTCCCCGGCGGTTTTCCAAGCGGTCGCCACCGGGGGGGCCGCCGCTTCAGCCGGACCTGGCCCGGCCGCTTTCGGGGCGAGACGCAATATCTCGGTCCCCGACCACGCCGGGGCCGCCGACGCCGCAGAGGCAGCCGGCTCTCCCAAATACGCAGCGCCGTCCTTCAGCAAGAAGGGCGCCTTTGCGCAGGCTAAATTCTCGGCCGCCGCGCGTTCGGCCACCGGGGCGGTACGGGGTTCCGCCTCGTCCCTGGCGGGCGGTTCGGACGACTTCTTCGGCGAGGCGGCCGGCCAGGGCGCTCTTGCGGCTGCCGCTAAACCCGCGCACAGCCCGGCGCAGCCCAAATGGGTGAACGACCTGATACGCCGGCACCAGCAGGGCCCGCGCGGCAACCCTCCTTATACTATCTGGCAGTACAGCTACAAAGGCGCCGAAGTATATTATCTCCCGCCGCAGTGCTGCGACCAGTACAGCGAACTTTACGACGCGAAAGGCGGCCTGCTCTGCGCGCCCGACGGGGGGATGGGCGGCCGCGGCGACGGGAAATGCCTCGATTTCTACGAGCTGAGAAAGAACGGCAGGCTGGTCTGGCAGGACGCCCGCGGCGCAAGATAAACCGGCATAAAAGGTCAGAATACCTATGATTATTGTGTTATAATTTTTGGGACGCAGCCAGAGGGCCGCCCGAGGTATAAATAATGGAGAATCCAGGTTTTTCCAGTCCCGCTGAAAAGTTGGTGCTGATAGTGGACGACGAGAAAGGCATACGGGAACTGCTGGAGATAGTAGTACGAAAAGAGGGTTTCAGAACGGAACTGGCCGAGGACGGCCCTGAGGCCATCGAGAAAGCCCGCAAGCTCTCGCCCGACATGATCCTGTTGGACCTGATGCTGCCTAAATCCGGCGGCTTCGAAGTTGTCCGGGAACTGCAGGCCGAGGAAACCGCCGGCATACCTATTATCGTCATAACCGGCCGCTTCATGGACCGCACTACCACCGAGATGATCAGGCAGGAAACCAATGTGCGGGAATATGTGCAGAAACCCATAAAGATGGCTTCCCTCACGGCCCTCCTGCACCAGCTCCTCAAGACCCGCCCTGTCATGCGGAAAATGGGCCAATAATAAATATGGAAATACTCATCACCAACGACGACGGCATCTACGCGGAGGGCATTTTTGCCCTGGCCGAAGCCTTAAAGAAAGTAGGGAATGTGACCGTAGTGGCCCCGGACACGCAGCGCAGCGCGGTAGGCCACGCCATAACCATAACCGACCCCCTGCGCGTGGTAACGGCCCGGCGCAACGGAAAGTTCTTCGGCTACGCGGCCAGCGGCACCCCGGCCGACTGCGTGAAGCTGGGCATCAAGGCCATAATGAAGAAAAAGCCTGACCTGGTGGTGTCCGGCATCAACCTGGGCGGCAACCAGGCTTACAACATACTTTACTCCGGCACCGTTTCCGGCGCTACCGAGGGCGCGCTGCTCGGCATACCGTCCATGGCCGTCTCCCTGGACACTTTCGTCAATCCCGATTTCCGCGGCTCGGCGGCCTTCGCGGCGAAGCTCGCAAAGCTGATGAAGACGAAGGCGCTGCCCCACGGGACGCTCCTCAACGTGAACCTGCCGAACCTGCCCGCGCGCCGGATAAAAGGCGTGCGGGTAACCACCCAGAGCCTCACCTGCTTCAACGACTGGTTCGACAAGCGCACCGACCCGCACGGCAACACCTACTACTGGATGACCGGGGATTACAAGCCGAAGGACAGCGACAAGAAAAGCGACCTCAACGCGCTGCGCGCCGGCTATATCTCGGTCACGCCCATCCATTTCGACCTTACCAATTACGCTTTCTTCGGCGAGCTGGAGAAATGGGGCTTATGAGGAAAGCTTTCCTATTAGCGGCGCTGCTGTTGCGGACCGTGCCGGCCGCGGCGCTGGAAGTGGTACAGATCTCGGGGCCGGGGGCGGGGGAACAGGCCGCCCCGGAGCCGGCCGCGCCGCGCCCGCCTTTCGCCGGAGAAGCGGACCTGCGCGAAACGCTCAAGTATCTTTCTATGGCGCTGGAATACGGCGACAAACTGCAGGCCGACAGGCTCGAGGACCTGGGCAAGGACGCCGCCAGGCTCACCGGCACGCTGAAAAAAGCCATAGGCCCGGAGCTTCTCAAAGAGGCGGCCGCCAGGGAGAAGCTGGCGGAGGACGCCCGCCGCAGCGCCGCCGCACAGAAAGCCCTGGCGGATTTCCGCTGGGCGCTGCAGGTAAACTACGGGGAGAACGGCGGCAAGTACCCGGAGAACCCGGCCAGCCTTGCCGGCGGCAAGCTTAAGCTGGTCCCGTTCCTGCTCCTGCCGGACCACGAACAGACTTCGGACATAAAAATATCAGATTCCAAAAAAAGCTACGCGGACCTGGGCAAGGCCGTCAACGACGACGGGGGCTGGCTGTACTTCTCCAACCCGGAGTCGGAACATTACGGTCTGCTGCTGATAAACTGCAGGCACAAGTCCCCGGCCGGGACCGAGTTCTATAAATACTGAGCTTTATGAACAGGACAGAACTGCGCAAAAAATACCTGGCGGCGGCCATTACCACCGGCGGCATCATTACGGCGATATTCGGGTACACGGTGGTGGTGGAGGCGCTGCGGCACTTTAACCACAAGCCGCCCATAGCCCCGCCGGCGGCTTACGCGCTCAAATACGTTTTCTACATTATGGGCGTCTCGGCCCTGGCGGCGCTGAAACTTGCCGCCCGGGTGCTGGACGTGAAAAAGCCGACCCCCGCCGAGACGGCCGCGCTCCTTACCAAGCTGGCCATAACCCGCGCCGCGGTATGCGAGCTGCCCGCCGTCTCCGGGCTGATACTCTTCATCCTCACCGGCTACTACGCGGATTTCTACCTGCTGGCGGTCTTCGCGCTGGGGCTCGAGATCTATCACTTCCCTAAACTGTCCGCCTGGGAAGAGCGCGTGCGCGGTGATTTCGGCCAGCTCACGGATTAACTTATGGCGAACATCGGCGAATACGAACTCATAGCGGTGATAGGCGTTTCCGAAGACGCTTCCAAGTACGGGCACAAGATCTTCCGCGATATGCTCAAGGCCGGCTACCCGGTGGCCGGCGTCAACCCCAAAGGCGGCTTCGTCCTGGGCAACAACATCTACAAAAGCCTTTCGGAGATGGACAAGAAACCCGACCTGGTCATAACCGTAGTCCCGCCGGCGGCCACGGAAAAGATAATAGAAGAATGCAACAAGCTCGGCATAAAGACCGTCTGGATGCAGCCCGGCTCCGAGTCCGACTCGGCCATAGCAAAAGCCGCTACCTACGGAATCAAAACCATCACGGCCTGCTTCATGGTCTTGAAAGGGATCTGGTGACACCGGAGGGACTGACCGCCCGGGACCTTGGCAAACCCGTTGCAGGAGGGGGGCCCCGCCGTAATTTCAGAAAGGCGGGGGGAACCCACGTAAGGGGTTCCTCTTCCGGGTTTGCAGAGGTCCCGGGCGGGCAGGCCCGGTCCATCTTGTGCGAGCGTGCCGCCACGGGGACCGGAACGCAAACCGCGCTCGGCACACCGTGCCTCGCTCATCCTCCGGCCTCGGCGCTATGCAAGCCTCGGCCTACGGAAGGGTTTGCTAACCCAGTCCCCGCGTCAGCCCGCAGGACAGCTCAATGATACAGAAGATCTTAGGACCCAAATACGACGCCTACGTGGAGTTCGTCCGCAGGCAGATGATCAAAGACCAGATAGAGGCGCGCGGCGTAAAAGACCCTCGCGTCCTGGCCGCCATGCAGAAAGTCTGCCGCCATTGCTTCGTGCCGGAAGACCTCGTCACGCGCGCCTACGAAGATTACCCGCTCCCCATCGGGCTCGGCCAGACCGTCTCCCAGCCGTATATCGTGGCCCTCATGAGCGAACTGCTGGAGCTCAAAGGCCCCGAACGCGTGCTGGAAATAGGCACCGGCTCCGGCTACCAGGCGGCCGTGCTGGCCGAACTGGCGGCGGAAGTCTGCACGGTAGAGATACACAAGGAACTGGCCCAAACCGCCAAAGCCCGGCTCGATAAACTGGGCTATACCGGCATCACCTTCTTTGCCGCGGACGGGGCCGCCGGCCGCCCGGACAAAGCCCCTTTCGACGCCATACTCGCCGCCTGCGCCCCCCTGGAAATACCCCCGGCCCTCACGGAACAGCTCAAAGACGGCGGCCGCCTGGTCATCCCCGTCGGCCCCGAAGGCGCCCAAAAGCTGGTAAGACTGCGCAAACACGGCGCGAGCATGACAAAAGAAGAGATCTGCAGCGTCAGCTTCGTGCCGATGCTGCTGAAAAAGCAATGACCGATACCCTCGCCTTCAAGGTGGCCTGGCGGCTGCTGCTCTACCCGGCGCTCATCCTGGCGGCCGCGGGCTTCGTCTTTTTCTGGATCTACGCCCATCCTAAGCGCTTCCTCTCCAGCATCGAGCCCGGCGCGCTCGGCCTGCTGGCGGAAGCGGTGAAACTGAAGACCGCCGACGGCGTAACCCTGGACGCCTGGTTCCTGCCGCATAAAACCAGCAGGAAGGCCGTCATCATCTGCCACGGCTACCCGATGGACAAGGGCGACGTGCTGCGGATGACCTCCTTCCTGGCGAAAGATTTCAACCTGCTGTATTTCGACTTCAGGGCCACCGGCCGCAGCGGCGGCTTCTTCTCCACCGGCGGGGCCCGGGAAGTGCGCGACGTGGACGCCGCCGTAGCGCACCTGCGGGACCGCGGCCTCGGCGAAGCGATCGGCGCCTTCGGCTTCTCGCTGGGCGGGGCCACCGTCCTGCTGTCCGCGAACCCGGCCATAAGGGCCAGGGTGACGGACGCGCCCTTCTCCGACTTGGCGGCGCAGATGGATTACATTTTCCGCGATTTCGGCCTTATCAGCAAACCCCTGCTGTTCGTGATGAAGGGCTGGAGCGCGCTGGTGATGGGCGTGAACATAAATTCCGTCAGCCCGGCGCGCAGCGCCGCGCGGCTCACGACCCCGGTGCTGATAGTGCAGGGCGACGAGGATACGCAGGTGCCGCCCGGGAACGCGCAGCTGATAAAAGCCGCCTGCCCGGCGGCGGAAGTCTGGCTGGTCAAAGGCGGCGTCCACGGCGGCAACCGGGACAGCGCCGGCGCGGAATACGAAAAAAGGATCTCCGCTTTCTTCGTGAAAGCGCTTAAGTAGAACGGAGCCGGAATAGAACGATGAACGCTATTATAACCGACAACCTGGTGAAGCGCTATAAGGAAGTGACCGCGGTGGACGGCGTTTCGCTGGAGATAAAGGAAGGGGAAGTGTTCGGCCTGCTCGGGCCGAACGGCGCCGGCAAGACCACCCTCATAAGCATGCTGGCCACGCTGGTGCGCCCCACTTCGGGCACGGCCAGGGTGGCCGGGCACGACATCGGCAAAGAGCCGCTGCAAGTGCGCCGGAACATCGGCATAGTCTTCCAGGAGCCCAGCGTGGACGACCTGCTGACCGCGCGCGAGAACCTTTACCTGCACTCCATGCTTTACGGCATGCCGCGCGAAACCATCCCCGGCATGATAGAGAAGATGCTCAAGTTGGTGAATCTGTGGGACCGGGCGGACAGCTTTGTGAAGACCTACTCAGGCGGCATGCGGCGCAGGCTGGAGATCGCCCGCGGCCTGATCCACGGCCCCAGGATCCTTTTCCTCGACGAGCCGACGCTGGGCCTGGACCCCGCCAGCCGCAAGGCGGTCTGGAGTCATATCCGCGAGCTGAAGGAAAGCCACAAGGCCACCATCATCCTTACCACGCATTATATGGAAGAGGCCGACCGCCTGGCCGACCGCATAGCCATCATCAACCGCGGCAAGATCATAGAGCTGGACACGCCCGAAGCCCTCAAGAGGAAGGTCGGCGGCGACCTGGTCTTCCTCAAAGGCGCTATCGACGAGGCCGCGGTAAAGGCGCTGCCCTTCGTAAGCTCCATGGAGCGCGAGAACGGCCGCTGGAAGATAGCCATCTCCGATTCGGGCGCCAACCTGCAGGCGCTCCTGAACGCCGGCGGGAAGATAGAGGAAGTGGAGGTGCGCCGCGTCACGCTCGACGACGTTTTCCTGAAGTTCGCGGGCCAGCAGATCAGCGACGACGCCGAAGAAAAGGCCGAGGGCATCTTTGAAAGAATAGCCGCGAACAAGACCACCAGAAAATGAACACGCTCCTGAACTTAAACGCCGTTTACGCACTGCTGCTGCGCGAAGCCAAGATCTACTTCCGCGAGAAGGAGCGCATTGTCGCCATCCTCGTCTCGCCGCTGCTGTTCCTCTTCGTGATGGGCAAAGGCATGGCCGGCGGCGTAAGCCCGGTGCCGGGTTACACCTACCAGCAGTTCATCTTCCCCGGCATCATGGCCATGGTGATACTGTTCACGTCGATAACGTACGGCCTCTACATCATCTGGGACAAGCGCCTGGATTTCCTGAAAGAAGTGCTGGCGGCGCCCATCTCGCGCGCCACGCTGTTCGTCGGGAAATCCGCCGGCGGCATGCTGGGCGCTATCATCGAGTGCGCGCTGCTGGTGCTGATAGGCGCCCTGCTGATCATACCCCTGACCACGGTAAAGATACTCCTGGCCCTGGCCGCGTCCGTGCCGGTATCCTATATGATCACCAACATGGGCCTGACCATAGGCGCCAGGATGAAATCCATGGAGGGCTTCGGCCTGGTGATGAGTTTCCTGACCTGGCCGATGTTCTTCTTCAGCGGCGCCCTGTTCGACCTGGCCACCGCCGCGCCTTACATCCGCGCCGTCGCCTATTTCAACCCTGTCACCTACGCCGTGGACCTGCTGCGCATCATCATGCTGGGCACCGGCTACTTCACGGCGTGGACCGACCTCGCCGCCATAGCCGCCTTCTGCCTGGCCAGCACCGTGGTGGGCGTGGCCGCTTTCGGCAAGCTCCAGCAGGAAAAATAACCCGGGGCGCGAAATAAAACCGGGCGCCTTCAAAAAGCGCCCGGTTTTATTTATTCGGCCTCCGCTTACTCTTTATAATTTGCCGCGATGAACTTCGCGAAATCGTCCCAGGCGCCGTCGCGGGACCAGGCCAGCTTGTCGTAGAGGGGATCGTAGTCCTGCGGTATGTAGATGGCCAGGCCGTGGCTGACCTTGTCCTGGGCCCAGTTGCTGATGACCAGGTCGGACTTGAGGCTGCGCATGACCTCCGCCCCCAGCGCCTTGAGCCGCTGGTTGGCAGTAGCGGCCCCCACCAGTTCCACGAAATCGTACAGGTCCTTGTAGGAAGGCTCGTCGCCGTAAATGCGGGCCTTCTTCAGGGCGTGGCGCAAGGCGCGGGGCTCGGCTTTGACGGCCTCGGCGGCCCAGGCGTCGAGCTTGGCGCGGAACGGGACCAGCTGCGAAAGGCGCAGCGCGGACTGCGTCATCGGCGCGCCTTCATTGTAGCCGCCGGCCTCGAAGAAGTCCCCGTAGGTGCTCACCGTATTGGCGGCGAATTCCTCGGCGCCCATCCAGGGCTTCGCGTTGAGCATGCCCAGGAACTGGGCGTAGCGCACCAGCACGCCGGGCTCGAACTCCTCGGAAGCGGTAAGGGCCTCGGCGTAGTCCTTCAGCTCATAGGCCACGGAGGCCATCTGCATATTGCAGCCGTCCAGCATCAGGAAGTTCACGCCGCCGGACGCCTTGAGCGCGGCGCCGATCTGAATGGTCGAGAATTCATGACCGGTCTCGTCGTCCAGCGAGAAGCCTTTGATATTGTCGAAATCGTGGGCGTTGACCGGGTCTACCGGCATCCAGCCGTTGCCGTGGTCCCACAGCACCAGCGCGTAGCGCCGGGCGGGATAAGCCCGCTTGGCCCAGTTGATGAAAGCGGCCAGTTCCTTCCAGTCGCCCATGTCGTACTTGGCGCGCTGCATCAGCACCGGGGAATTTATCAGGTTCGTGTCCTGGTCCTTCGTCACCAGGTAGCGGCGCACGCCGGTCCAGTCGCTCTCGGCGTGGTCGTCCCCTTCGTGCTGGCCGTTCATCCGGCCCATCTCCACCACTATCTTCACTTTTTCGGTGGAGCCGACCAGCTCCAGCTGGTTCATGTCCATCAGGGCGGAACTTTCCAGGTTGTTCTTGCCGTTTATGAAATAGAGCACGGTCCAGTCGGCCGCGGCGGGCTTGCCGGCGGCGGGAACCGCTGGGGCGCTGGCGGCGAGGGCGGCCAGGTCCGGCGGGAACACTGAAACCGGCGGCGCGTCAGCGCAGGCCGCCGGCGACGGGTTGAAGAGCGCGAGAGAGAAGGCGAGCGTTGAAAGCGCGCGGATGGATAATATCATGCCTTTATAGTCTACAGCGCCGCGGCTTGTTTGAAAGGGACCAAGGGCCTAGCCGGCGGACGTCTTTTGGCCCGGCGCCGGGGAGAACCTGGCAAGGAACCGCCCGAGCGCCTCTTTTTCCTCGGGCAGCACCAGGCCGGAGAACCAGGCTGCCGCCGGGAAAACGGCGAGGCAGCCCAGTTTAAGGGCGAAACCGCCCGGGCCTTGCGGCGAGAAAACATAGACGGGCGCGGCGCAGGCCAGCGCTACGGCGCAAAAGCCGGCCAGGCGGGGGAATTCGTACGGCACGGGGTAAAAGGACCGCCCGCGCAGGTAGATCAGGGCGGCCATCACGGCGTAGGAGAGCAGCACCGTCCAGGCCGCGCCGGTCATGCCGAACAGCGGGATGAACGCGAAGTTCCCGGCGATACTCACGGCCGCGCCGGCGAACGTGACGCTCATGATCACGGCCGTGCGCTTGGCTATTATCACCGGGGCCAGGAAATTGACGTAAACGCCGTTGAGCAGGTACGCGGCCAGGACCACCGGGACTATGGAAAGCCCGCCCCAGTAATCGGGGTGGATCAGGTTTATGCCGGCCAGCCGCAGGCGCGCCAGGTCCCCGATAAAGAACGACAGCAGCAGCCAGAGAAAAAGTCCCCCGGCGGTGAAGTAGGTAAGCACGCGGGCGAAGACCACCGGCGCGTCGGGGCGGTGGGACCGCTCGATGAAGAACGGGCGCCAGGCCTGGTCGAACATGCTGACTACCAGCATCATGAAGATGCCGAGCCGGTAATTAGCCTGGTACACGCCCACGGAAGCCGTATCGGAAAGCCGCAGCATTATCGGCCGGTCCAGCACCTGCACGGCCATGGCGCCCAGGCCCGCGGGCAGCAGCGGCAGCGCGAAAGCCGCCAGGCTCCTGAGCACCGGCAGGTCCACCCGCAGCGTAACCCGGGAAAATTCCGGAACCAGCAGCAGGGCCGCCGCGGCCGAGGAGATTATATTGGCCGCGAAGACGCTCTCGATGCCCCAGCCCCTGAATTTCAGGAAATAGACGTTGAGCGCCACGTTCACGACTATCGAGAGCGTGCGTATCCCCGCGAAGCGCAGCGGCCTGTGCGCCATGCGCAGGTCGGCGAAGGGGATTATGGTTATGGTATCGAGCAGCAGGATCGCCGCGGAATAATAGACCAGCCTGTAATTGCCCGCCCCGAGGCCCGAGGCCCCGGCCCAGAAGGGGGCGAAGGCGCACAGGCCGAGCGTCAGGAGCGCGGTGGTGGCGGCCAGGCAGATGAACGACGCCGGCAGGGCCTTTTCACGGTCGGCGTAATGCCGCATATAGGCCTGGTCCATGCCGTAATGATAGACGATGTTAAGGAAGGCGATATAGGAGAACACCGCCGCCACTATGCCGTACTCCGCCGGGACAAGGTAGTGGGTATAGAACGGCAGCAGGATAAAATTAAGCAGGCGGGCGCCGACCGTGGAGAGGCCGTAGATGAGGGACTCTTTGCCCAGCGCTTTGAGGTCTTTGAACATAAAAGGCACTTACAGTTTAGCAAATGACGACGGGCGGGCAAATATTATATAATCACTGGTAGCCGCATTGGCGGGAGGGGGATTATGAACGGATTTATCAAAGAGAACGCGCCCGATTGCATCAGCTGCCGGTTCAAGACGAATTGCATCTTCAGCCTGCTCGAACCCGCGGCGCAGAAAGCGTGGTCGGAAGCCAAGCTGGGCCGGAAATTCTCGGACGACGAGGAGATCTACCCCGAGGGACAGCACCCCGCCGGGATCTTCGTGGTCTGCAAGGGCAGGGCCAAGGTGATGTCTTCCGACGCGCGCGGCCAGCAGATGATAAACGCCATCCGCCACCCCGGCGAGACCTTCGGGCACATCGCGTTCTTCGCGGATACGGAATACACCTCCAACTGCCAGGCCATGGGCGACACCGTGCTTTCTTTCGTGGGCAAGAAGCCCCTGGAAATCCTGCTGGACACCTGGCCCAAGACCTACAAGCTCTTCCTGCACAAGCTCGCCGGAGAAATGCGCTCGCTGCAGCACAAGCTCAAGGACACGGCCTATAAGCCGGCCCGGTCCAAAGTAGCCCGGGCGATGATCAATGCCGTTTCCTTCAAATCCAAGAACACCCCCAACCCGGCGATACACGGGCTGAAGCGCACGGAGATAGCGGAGATAACCGGGCTGGCGCTGGAAACCGTGGTGCGCACGCTGCAGGACATGGAAAAGCGCGGCATCATCAAGCGCGAGGCCAAGTGCATAAGGATCCTGGACCACGCCATGCTCTCGAAGATCGCCGACCCGCACGCCCGGAAATAACCCGGCGCCCGACGGGCACGCAAATAAAAAAGGAACGGCTCAAAACCGTTCCTTTTTTATTTGCGCGGCCGCTCGCTAATTGGTGCCGAACATCCTGTCCCCGGCGTCGCCGAGGCCCGGGACTATATAGCCCTTGTCGTTGAGGCCCTCGTCCACGGTACCGACATAGATAGGCATTTCGGGGTGCGCGGCCGACAGCCGCTTTATGCCCTCTTTGGCCGCTATCATGCAGATGAAGCAGATGTGCCTGGCGCCGCGGCTTTTCATGATCTCCACGGCTTCCACCGCGGAACCGCCGGTGGCCAGCATGGGGTCCACTATCACCACCAGGCTGTCCGCCACGTTGGCGGGCATGCGCGCGTAGTATTTCACCGGCTTCAGGGTCTCTTCGTCGCGGTAGATGCCGATATGGGCCAGTTTGGCCTCGGGGTACAGCTTCAAAAGGCCGTCGAGCATGCCCAGGCCGGCGCGGAGGATGGCCACGAAGACCAGGTCCTGGGAAAGCGCCATCGCGTTAGCCAGGCTGATAGGCGTGCGGACGCGCACGCTTTTCACTTTGGCGTGGGCGAGGGCGTCGTAAGCCAGGAACATGCTCAGCTCGCCCATCAGGCGCCTGAAGTCCGTCACGGAAGTCTTCTTGTCCCGCAGCCTGGAGATCTTGTCGAGTACCAGCGGGTGCTTCGAGATATGAACGTTCTTCATCCGGCCTCCTGAACTGTTTTTAGTACCGCGCCGCTCACCTCCGGAAGACTACTTTATTATCTCCCGTATAAGCGGCTCTTTGCGCGGGGCTTTATTGCCGTAAGCCAGCGACGACTCGAACATCTTCACCCCGTCGGCGAGCTTGGAGGGGGAGGAAGCGTACGCTTTCGCTATCACGTCGCCGGGGCGGACCCTGTCGCCCGGCTTCTTTTCAAGAATGAACCCGGCGCCGAAGTCCACGGCGTCCTCGGCCTTGGCGCGGCCCGCGCCCAGCGCCACGCTGGCGAAGCCGACGGTCCGGGCCTCCATGGCCGTCAGGAAACCGGCGCGCTTGGCCTTTATCTCGGCGGAGCGCTTCGCCTTGGGCATGAAGCGGTCCGGGTCGGAAGCCACCCGCACGTCGCCGCCCTGCCACTTCACCATCAGGCGGAATTTTTCCAGCGCGCTGCCGTCGGCTATGACGGCGCGGGCCTTGCGCGCGCCTTCCTCGGCCGAGCGGGCTTTGCCGCCCAGGTGCACCATCCAGCCGGCCAGCACCTCGAGCACTTCCATGAAATCCGCCGGGCCCTTCTCGCCGGCGAGGATCTTCACGGACTGGGAGATCTCTATGCCGTTGCCGATGGCGAGCCCGAGCGGCTCGTTCATAGCGGTCATGACGGCCACGCAGCGGATGCCGAGCAGCTTGGAGGTCTTCATCAGCGCCACCGCCAGCTCGCGGCTCTTCTTGAAATCCTTGAGGAAGGCGCCGGAGCCGTACTTCACGTCCATCACCAGGCCGGTGATGTCCTCGGCGTATTTCTTGGAAAGGATGCTGGCCACGATCAGGGGCAGGGCCTCGACGGTGCAGCTCGCGTCGCGCAGGGCGTAGAGCTTCTTGTCGCTGGGCGCCAGCTGCTCGGTCTGGCCGAACATGGAAAGCCCGGTGGCCTTGAGCTGTTTTACCACGTAGCCGGGCTCGAGCCGCACCTTGAAGCCTTTTATCGCTTCCAGCTTGTCCAGCGTGCCGCCGGTATGGCCCAGGCCGCGGCCGCTCATCATGGGGACGACCACGCCGCAGGCGGCGGCCACGGGGGCCAGCGCCACGGAGATCCCGTCGCCGACGCCGCCGGTGGAATGCTTGTCCACTTTGGCGCCTTTGATCCCGGAAAGGTCCAGCTTCTTGCCGGAGAGCGCCATCGCGCTGGTAAGCCAGGCGGTCTCGTTCGGGGTGAGACCGTTGAGGAACGCGGCCATCAGCCAGGAGGAAAGCTGGTAATCCGGGATGGAGCCGTCCGCGGCCCCCAGGGCGATGAATTCTATCTCGGCCTTCGTCAGCTCGAGGCCGGAGCGTTTTTTAAGGAGCAGGTCTAGCATTTTCATTATTTTACCGCCTTTGATTTAAGCAGGGCCTCGAGCAGCGCCCGCATTTTCACGGAAACCTTCTCGCCGAGTTCCAGCACTTCGTCGTGCGTGAGCACGGTCTTGGAAATGCCGCTGGCGAAATTGGAGATCCAGCAGATGCCGGCCACGCGCATCAGGAGCTGGCGCGCGGCTATGGTCTCGGGCACCACGGACATCCCGGCGATGTCGCCGCCGAACATGCGGTACATCTTCACCTCGGCCGCGCTCTCGTAGGACGGGCCGGTCACCGCCGTATAGACGCCTTCGGTCGCGCGGATCTTCAGGGACCTGGCGAGCTTCATTATCTCCTTGCGCATCGCCTTGTCGTAAGGTTCGTTCATGTCGGGGAACATCGCGCCGAAAGCCTGGTGGTAATTGCCTATCAGCGGGTTGGAACCCATGAAATTTATGTGATCGCGCAGGATTAGCATGTCGCCGGGCTTTATGGCGGGCTTCAGCGACCCCACGGCGGCGGTAAGCACCAGGTTCTTCACGCCCAGCGCGGCGAGCACGCGCACGGGGAAGGCGATGAAGTTCAGCGGCCTGCCCTCGTAGTAATGGAACCGCCCGCGCATCACCACCACGTCGGCGCCGCCCATGCGGCCGAACACCATCTCGCCCGCGTGGCCCTTCACCGTGGTGGACGGGAAACCGGGGATGTCCTTGTACGAGACGGACAGTTTGTCGTCCAGGCGCGGCAGCGAGTTGCTCAGGCCGGAGCCCGCTATTATGGCCGTCACCGGCTTGAACCCGGTGGCGAGTTTTTTCAGCCACCCGGCCGTCCGCTCCACATTCAATAAGATCTCCGAAGATTCCATGGTTTTCTCCCTTCCCTGTAGCAGCTTAGAATCCAAAACCGTCAGCGCTGAAAGCGTCCTCGATATGCTCCGGCGGCTCGCCGGGAACTATGCCTATCACGTCGAAACGGAAGGTCTCGGCTTCGGGGCGGCGGGCCTTGATGTAAGCCATGGCCGCCTTTATGATCTTCGCGCGCTTGGCCGGGGTCACGCTTTCGGCCGGCGAGCCGTAGCCCGGGTTAGAACGTGCCCGCACTTCGGCGAAGACCAGCGTGTCTCCCTTCCTGGCCACGATATCCAGTTCGCCCATGGAGCAGGCCCAGTTGCGGTCCACTATGCGAAACCCGGCTTTCTCGAGGAAAGCCGCGGCCTGCTCCTCGTACCGCGCGCCTTTGTCGTTCATCGCGCGGCTCCGGCGGCCCTGGCCACCGGCGCGAAACTCAGCCGGTGCTGCGCCGAGGGCCCGAGCCTCGCAAGGGCCTCCAGGTGCAGCGCCGTGCCGTACCCCTTATGGCCGGCCAGGCCGTAGCCCGGGTGGCGCAGGTCCAGCACGCCCAGCCAGCGGTCGCGCAGCACCTTGGCGAAGATGCTGGCGGCGGCGATGGAAAGCGAAAGCGAATCCCCGTCGATCACGGGCTCCTGGGCGCATTCCGGCAGGCGCTTTATCCTGTGCGGGCCGTCCACCAGCAGCAGGGCGCCGGCAGCCGGGGCGCCGAGATTAGAAAGCAGCCGCCGCGCGGCCGCGCCCATCGCGTTGAAGGTGGCTTCCAGGATGTTCACCCTGTCTATCTCCTCCGGCTGGGCGAAGCCGAAGCCGAAGCGCACGCCGGAGGAAAGCATGAGCTCGAAAGCCTTGTCGCGTTTTTTAGGGGAAAGTTTCTTGCTGTCGTTCACCAGCGGCCCGAGGAGGGGATGCGCCGAGAGGGGGACCCAGGCCGCGCAGGCCGTTACCGGCCCCGCCAATGGACCGCGGCCGGCCTCATCTACACCAATAAGTAATGCCGGTCTGCGTTTTTCGATTACCGCAAGGTCGAAATTGCGGAGGGGCACGGTTATCCGTTAAGCTGGCTAGACTTTGCGAGGAGCCCGCCCCCGCTCATCGCGGGGGTGGGGCGTCCGGGCATTATTACTTGCCGGCGGCGGGCTGAGCGGGCGCCGCGGGCGCTGCCGCGGCGGGGGCCGCGGCGGCCGCCGCAGGGACGGTCATATCGGTCTCAGCCTCGTTGAGCCTGGCGGCTTTGCCGGAAAGCCCGCGGATGTAATACATCTTGGCGCGGCGGACCTTGCCCGACTTGATCACTTCGATCCTGTCGATGCGGGGGGAATGTATCGGGAATACCCGTTCGACGCCGACGCCGTAGGATATCTTGCGCACGGTAAAGCTTTCCGAGATACCGCTGCCGCGGCGGGAGATCACCACGCCGTCGAATATCTGTATGCGCTCGCTGTCGCCTTCCACGACTTTGGTGTGGACTTTTATCGTGTCCCCGGGCCGGAACGTGTACTTGGAATCCTTTAAACCCAGATAGTTCGCGATGTTATTCATGACTGCCTCCTAGAATGTCAACTCAAAATTTTCTTCGCCCGCGCTTTCTTTTTAGCGGCCGCCGGGGGGGCAAGGTCCGGCCTGTTCCTGCCGGTAAGCTCCTCCGCCCGTTCGCGGCGCCAGTCCTGTATCAGTTTGTGGTTGCCGCTCAACAGCGCCTGCGGCACCTGCTTCCCGCGCCAGACCCCGGGGCGGGTGTAGTGCGGCGCCTCCAGCAGCCCGCCCGTGAAAGTCTCGTTCACGGTGGCGTCGCTCTTTTTCAGCACGCCCGGGATCAGCCTGGTCACCGCGTCGATGACCACCACCGCGGCCGGCTCGCCCCCGGTGAGGACGTAATCCCCGATCGAAAGTTCCAGGTCGGCCAGCGGGGTTATGCGCTCGTCTATCCCCTCGTAGTGGCCGCAGATAAAGATCAGGTGCTTCTTCTTCGCCAGTTCCAGCGCCACGGCCTGGTCGAAACGCCGTCCCTTGGGGGTCAGGAGGATCACCGTCGATCCCTTCTTCCTGACCTTGAGCAGGGCCTTGTAGAGCGGCTCCGCCATCATCACCATCCCGGTGCCGCCGCCGTAAGGCTTGTCGTCCACGGTGCGGTGCCGGTCGTCCGTAAAATCGCGCGGGTTGGAGAAACCGAGCTTAAGGTAGCCCTCTTCCCGGGCGCGGCCCACGATGCTTTCGGAAAGGGGACGGTCCACCATCTCCGGAAAAAGAGTGACCGCGTCTACGCGCATATTCAAAGAACCTTGGGGGCCGGTCAGTCTATGTCCAGGTAGACTTTCTTGTTCTGCCTGGCCGCGGCGGTCTGCAGGACGGTGCGTATGGATTTCACCACGCGCCCTTCCTTGCCGATCACTTTGCCGCGATCCGAAGAAGCGAGCACCAGCTTGTAGCGGAGCACGTCGCCGTCCTCGGAGACCCCGACCTGCACGGCCTGGGGGTTCTCGACGAGAGAACCGATTATGTACATTAAAAGGTCTTTCATTATCCGGGCCTCCGGGTTACTTCGTCGCGGCGGCGGCCTTTTCGGCCTTGCGCGCGCGCGCTATGAGCGAACCGACCGTCTCGGAAGGTTTCGCGCCCGTCTTGACCCAGCGGTCGAGCCGCTCGGGATTGATGGTGACCTTTTCCTTGTCTTTCTCGGCCTTGGGGTTGTAGTGGCCGATAACTTCCAGCGGCTGACCGTGCGGGCCGCTCGATTTTTCGATAGCGACTATCCGGTAATGCGGCTGGGTGCGTTTGCCTATCCTCTGAAGCCTCAAAACTACTGCCATGGTATCCTCCTTAAGTTCCGACTGCTGTGCAGGCGGCCAAAAAAATCCATCACGCATCCGCGCGCTTGCGGATCGGCGTGAACGATTATTATATTATATTCGGGGCGGTTTGGGAATGCCCGCCCGGGCAGGTTAGCCGATGAGCTTCTGGATATGGGCCTGCAGGCGGGCCCACTCGTAGGGCTTGTTCATATAGAGATCGGCCCCGGCGCTGAAGGCGTTCTCCATGTCGCCCATCAGGCGCTTGCCGGTCAGCATGATGACCTTGATGTGCTTGAGCGCCGCGTCGGTCTTTATCATCTCGCAGAGCGTGGTGCCGTCTATTTTCGGCAGGCCGATATCGAGCATGACCAGGTCGGGCTTCTCTTTCTTGACCGCGGCCAGGCCCTCAGCGCCGTCGTAGGCGATGATGACGGTATACCCGAGGTTCTCCAGCCTTATGCCCAGCACCTTGGCTATAAGGTCCTCGTCCTCCACGACAAGTATCTTCTTACCCATATGATGATCCCCCCGGTAAAGAACTCTAGATCTTCCGAAGCCCCCGCAGAAAAGCCGCCGGGCTCCCGGCGGAAAAAAGAGCGCTGCCTATCACCAGCGAATCCGCGCCGGCCGCGGCCGAGGTGCGCGCCGTCTGGGCGTTTATCCCGCCGTCCACCTGCAGCCAGATCGGCCGCCCCGATGCCGCTATCAGCTTGCGCGCCGCGGAAACTTTCTTCATCATCTCCGGCATGAAAGCCTGCCCGCCGAAACCGGGCTCCACCGTCATCACCAGCACGAGGTCCAGTACCTTCATGAAAGGCGCCAGGCGCGAGACCGGCGTCTTCGGGCGCAGGGCGAGACCGGCCTTGAGGCCTAGCGCTTTTATCTTCTTTATGCACGCCGCCGCGCCTTCGGACTCGGCGTGCACGGTTATCAGTCCGGCCCCGGCCCCGGCGAAAGCGTCGATGAAACCGGCGGGGCGCGAGACCATCAGGTGCGCGTCCACCGGCAGGCCGGAGGCCTTCGCCACGAACGGCACTATGACCGGGCCGAAACTTATATTAGGGACGAAAACGCCGTCCATCACGTCCACCTGCACCCAGTCCGCCAGCTTCCTGACCGGGGCGAGGCTGCCCTTGAGGCAGGCGAAATCCGCGGACAGCACGGAAGGCACCAGCGCTACGCGGCCCGAAGGAAGGGGAAAAGGGGAGGGCTTCATTTTACCGGGCGCTCCTCTACGAGTATGCCGTTGACGAAGATGCGGATCTTCTCCGCCCCGGCGTACGGCACGGAGAGGTCTATCTTCGAGCCGGGGTCGCGCAGGCCGTTGAAGATCTCGCGGTCGCCCTGCTTGCCGACGGCCACCACGCGGATATTGCGCTGCGAGCCGCTCTGGGAGACCTCGTAATGCACCCGGAATTCCCGGTCCTCGCCGGCCCCGCCTTTGCGAGAGCTGTAGGTCAGCGTTATCCTGGATTCCGCGTTGACGACGGTATCCGGGTCCGGCTTCTGGTCTATGATGGTGCCGCCGGGGAAAAGGGAACCCGGGTCCTCCGTCATGTTGACCGTGACGCCGTTCTGCGAGGCCCACTGCTGGGCCTCGTCCTTCTTCTTCTGCCTGAAGTCGGGCATCATGATTATACCGGCCGGGGGATGCCCGGCGGAAACGGTGACCTGGACCATGGTGTTCTTGGAAACGCTGAGTTCCGGCTTCGGGTCCTGGGAAAGGACGGTGCCTTTTTCCGCCTTCAGCGAATAGGACTCGCTGACCTCGCCCAGCCCCAGCTGGCGCTGGCGCAGCATCAGTTCGGCGTTGCGCAGCGGCAGGCCTATCAGGTTGGGCGTAAAGACGGATTCGCCGCCCTGGCTGAAGACCACTTTAATGATCTTGCCCTCGCGCACCGTCACGCCCGCCGACGGCGTATGCCGCAGCACCGTGCCGATCGGCACGGTCTCGTTGAACTCGTAGCCCTCTATCTTCATGGCCAGGTTGTTCTCGGAAAGGACCTGCAGCGCGCTTACGGAAGATTTGCCGGAGATGTCCGGGATTATGACCTCTTTCCTGTTATGGATGACGGTCTCCATGGTCCAGGAAAAAAGGAAATAGGTGAGCACGCACAGCGCGAAGCCCACGCTGCCCACGCGCAGCAGGAACCCCAGTGTTATTATCTGCTCGTCGCTGGCGGAAAAATGCCGCTGGTAAAATTCTTTAAGTCCCACAAATGCTCCTTCAGCCCCGCAGCAGGCTGTCGCCCATCCTAAGCCGCATGCCGTTGAGGAAATCCGCGCCGTTCATTTCCCTTTTTCCCTCGGGTTTCACGGTTTTCACGAGCAACGCTCCGACGCCACATTTTACTATAAAGCCGCCGCCGGGCTCAACGGAAACGACGGTTCCCGCGGCGCCGCCGCCCGGCGGCTCCGGGGCCGCGGCCGCGGACATGACCTGCACCGTCACCTTACGGTCCTGCGCCGGTATGGTAAAACGCGCCCTCGGGCCGCAGGCCAGGCCCCGGACCTTCCCGAGCAGAACCGGGGCCGGCAGGGAAAAATCCAGGCGGGCGGTGTCCGCCGTGATCTTGGGGGCGCAGGACGGCTCCCCGGCCTGCGGCTCGCGCGCCAGCTCTCCGGCGGCGGCCTTCTCCAGGCCTTCGGCAAGCAGGTCCTCGCCGGCGCGGGCCAGCCGGGCAAAAAGCTCCGGGGCGCATTCCCCGTCGAGGATGGGAACGGCCCGGCGCAGGAAGACCGGCCCGGTATCCATGCCCTTGTCGAGCCAGAAAAGCGTCACGCCCGTTTCCGCGTCGCCGTTCATAAGCGCCCAC
>Ga0154587_186_pt2 | contig 30186 bp, 32 predicted proteins | sample RifGroF2_FD_116016 | JGI IMG/M metagenome (GOLD analysis project Ga0154587, IMG submission 116016) | Elusimicrobia bacterium GWF2_62_30 | reverse complement strand
GCTGGCCGTGCTGAAGGTGCTGATGGCGCGCATACGCATAGAGCAGATGGTGAATTTCTGCTGGAAGTACCTGGCGCCGGTGGCGATGGCGCAGATCGCTCTCGATATTTTCCTCAAGTACAAATTAGGATAACCATATGGCAAACCCCGGAAGAATATTCAGCGAAGTTATAAAGCACCTGTTCAAAGAGCCGGCTACCAGCGCGTACCCGTTCGCGCCGGCCAAGCCCATGAAGGATTTCCGCGGCCGCATAGACTTCGACTCGCCCAAGTGCATCGGCTGCCAGATGTGCGTGCGCGTTTGCCCGGCCAAGGCCATAGAGATAAAGCTCTCGGCCGAGCAGCCGCCGGCCCCGGCGCCGGTGGAGGGGCAGCCCGCGGCGCCCGCCAAGCGGAAATTCGACTGCTTCATGTACCTGGGCCGCTGCGTCTTCTGCTGGCAGTGCGCCGACACCTGCCCGAAGGACGCTCTGGTAAAGACCCAGGACTTCGAGCTGGCCAGCACCGACCGCAACGCCCTGCTGCGCCACTACAAGTAAGCGTCCACGCGGTCAAAAAGAAGCCGGCCCCCGCCGGCTTCTTTTTTTTCCTCCCACTCTGGATAGGGGGGAAGGGCGGATTTTTGGTAAAATACAGGTATGGCGGCGTATTTACAGTCAGGAGAACGATAACATGAAAATGACCGAACGCGAAGAGAAGAACCGGGGCACTTTACAGGAAAGGAAGCCCGAAGCCTACGCCAAGATCATCCAGCACCCTGAAAAGATAAAGCGGAAAGAATGCGTCGCCCTCATCCAGCTCCAGTACAACTACACCTGCAATTTCAAGTGCAAGCACTGCGCGATCGAACGCCTCAAGCAGCAGGGCGGCCAGCAGATGACCGTCCCGGACGTGAAAAGGATAGCCGACCAGGCCGACGCCATGGGCCTGGCCAGCATCTGCATTTCCGGCGGCGAACCCCTGATCTTCCCCGACCTTAAGCAGGTCATAGAAGCCATCGGCCCCAAGCGCTTCGTCATCAGCATGGACACCAACGGCTGGCTCCTGACCGAAGAGAAAGTGAAATGGCTGGTGGAAGCCGGCGTGGACCGCATCCACCTGAGCATCGACGGCCTGGAAGTCAACCATGACATGTTCCGCGGCACGAAAACGGGCTCGTGGAAGAAATGCGTCGAAGCCCTCCCTTACTGCAAAAAGCACGGCCTGGGCGTCATCATCAATATCGTGGCCACCAAGAGCCTGGTAAAATCCGGAGAACTGGTAAAGCAGCTGGACTTCATCGCCCAGTTCGGCCAGCACGCCAGCATCATCTTCGCGAAAGCCACCGGGGCTTTCGAAGGGTTCAAGGACGAGATCCTCGACAGCAAGGATATCGCCTATATCCAGTCGCTGCACGCCAAGTACAACACGTCCACCCACCTGTCCCCGAACTGCGGCTACGAGTTCGGCTGCATGTGCTTCAAGCGGCACATGTCGATAACGGCCCACGGCGACGTGCTGCCCTGCCCCTGGATACCGATCTCCATGGGCAACGTGTTCAAGGAAGACCTTGAGACCATCATAAAGCGCGGGCTGGCCATCAAATGGTTCTCTTATGACCACAAGTTCAGCTGCCTGAGCGGCAACTGCGACATGGCTTTCTATAAGAAGATCATGCCCCAGATAGAGAAGGCCGACACCTATCCCGTCGACTACAGGAAGATCGACTGGGGCAACTTAGAGTAAGCCCGGAACCCCGGGCCCCGCTCCGCCGCAATTCATCCCCCGCGCGTAAAAGCCGGGGGATGAACGGCATAAAGGCACGATAAACATGAGCATCCTTATTACAGGCGCTGAGGGATTCGTCGGCCGCAACCTGGCCGAGCTGTTCCTGAAGAACAACTACCCCGTACTGGCGCCCAAACTGGCGGAGCTGGACCTCACCGACGCCGAAGCGGTGAAGGCTTACCTGTCGAAGAACCCCGTAGAGGCCATCGTGCACTCGGCCACGGTACTGATGCAGAACAAAGCCTATCCCACCGACACCTGCGAAAAGAACCTGCGCATGTTCTTCAACCTCCTCCGGCACAAGGCGCCGGGCGCGAAGCTGATAACCCTGGGCAGCGGCTCGGAATATGACCGCCGCCACTGGCAGAAGAAGATGCGGGAGGACTATTTCGACGAGCATATCCCCGCGGACGGCCACAGCTACGCCAAGTACCTCATCTCGAAGCATATCGGGGAGTCCGCCGACGAGAGCCTGGTCTGCCTGCGGCTCTTCGGCATCTTCGGCCGGTACGAGGATTACAGGTACAAGTTCATCTCCAACGCGATAGTTAAGAACCTGGCCGGCCTGCCTATCGTCATCAACCAGAACGTGGCCTACGATTATCTCTACATCAACGATTTCTTCCGCATCGTCGAGCATTTCGTCAAGCACAAGCCGAAGAGCAGGATCTTCAACGCCACCCCGACCAGCTCGATAGACCTCGTCTCCATCGCCAACCTCATCAACCAGGTAGGCGCCAGCAAAAGCGAAATAAAAGTATTGAACAACGGGCTCGGCGTGGAATATTCCGGCGACAACACCAAGCTCCTGGCCGAGCTGGGCGATTTCAAATTCCTGCCCTACAGCGAAGCTATCGCCGACCTATACAGCTATTACACGGGCATAAAAGACCAACTGGACATAGCCGCCGTCAAACAGGACGACTTCCTCACCTACGCCAAGAAACTCCACTCCGCTTACTTCGACAAAAAGTAGTCATTCCGACGTCATACTTAAGAAACCAGCCACCGGAGGGACGGACCGCCCGGGACCTTGGCAAACCCGTTGCAGGAAGGGGGCCCCGCCATAATTTCCGAAAGGCGGGGGGAACCCACGTAAGGGGTTCCTCTTCCGGGTTTGCAGAGGTCCCGGGCGGGCCGGCCCGACTCCCCGCGGCCGTCCCCGACCGGGCACCTCGCGGATAAACTCCCCTTTCATTTGCCGTTGCGGAATCCGGTTTTGGGGGCTATAATAGATTTATCATGGGGCGCACGCTTATTATTTCGGCATTGCTGCTGCTCGGCGCGGGCGGGGGGGCGCGCGCCGCGGACGGGCCCTATTATTTCATTCCCGTCTACAACAGCGGCGAAAGCGAGGGTACGCTGGAAGAATCGTACAACGTCCTGCTGAGGATGGTGAGCCTGGCCGCCGAGCGCAACTACAAACTTACGCTCATGTTCACGCCCAAGTACGCCGACTATCTCTCCACCAGTCCCGTACGCATGGCCGAACTGCGCTACTGGAAAAACGCCGGGCACGAAATAGGTGCCTGGCACCGGGGCCCCGCCGAAGCCGGGTGGGACGGGTATACCGACCTTTCCGGAGACGCCCTGGCGCGCGCGCGCGGCACGGCAAAACCGCCGGCGGCCCCCGTCGGCGGCCACAAGGAGTACTTCGCCGCGCTCCAGCGCCTGGAGTTCGACATCAAGACCGGCTGCATGCAGGATAAAACGGACAAGGAGTTCCTGGCCGCGGCCCCCGGCTACGAGGTCTGCCCCGGGAAGTCCGCCGGCGGCAAAAAAGCGCGGCTCTCGGCCGCCAGCCCGTCGGGCCGCGTCGAGATCGAGGCCTCCACAAGAACTTTCTCGCGCATGAACTACGGGGTGTACGGCGCCGCCTTCGACAGCACCCCGGCCGACTTCGGCTCCTTTTACGCCTGGCTGCGGTTCCTCAGGGACCGCGACCCCGCCGGGCTGAAGAGCCGCACCGTTTCCGGCATAGCCGAAAACAAGCTCCTGCCGGAAAAGAAGGAGGGAACCACCTTAAAAGTGGGCAAACCGCCGGCCAAAACCGTTAAGCAGCCCGCCGATCCGCCGCGCCTCAGGCCGGTAGCCGGGGTAAGACAAAGCATCCCCGGCGCCCGGACCGGGGGGCAGCCCCTTCAGACCGGCCGCCTGAAACCGACCCGCGGCTTTTACAGCCGCTTCATTAACTTCATTACCGTCCCGGCGGGGAGGAAAGTCATAATCATCCAGGCCCGCCCCAAGAATATCCCCCAGACTATCCCCGCAAAAACCAGTCCGCTCCCGCCAAAAAAATAAGACCGCCGGTCTCCCGGCGGTCTTATCCTGTGCAGCGAAAGTCTGTATCAGGAAGGGTTGGTGAGTTTTTCTATTACCGCGTCGACTTCCGCGAAATTCACGGGCTTGGCCAGAACCTCTACGTTCGCGGGCAGTCCCATCGCGTAGACTTTCTTTTTTTCATTACCCGTTATCGCGACGACGGGGATGTGCGCTATGGCGGGGGGGATCTCTATCGGGGGGGACATGCCGTCGTCCCTGATGCCCGGCATATTTATGTCCAGGAAAATAAGCTCGGGCGCGTCCTCTCCGACCATTTTCACCAGCGAATCAGCGTCATAGGCGGAAGAGACGGTATGCCCGGCCGCGGTCAGGTATTCCGACATCAGTTCGACTATAGCCTGCTCGTCATCAGCTACTAGTATCTTCATTTTGTCCTCGCTTCGGCAGCTCGCCCCGCGCTTGTATTCTATAAAAGTTTCCGACACCCGCGCACCTCAGAGCAGGTTCACCCGCCGTTCCGGGCCGGTCAGCTTCACCATGCCCCCGCGCGCCAGAACGCCCTCGCGGAACTGCCGCAGGTAATTCGGCATCTGCGCCAGCCAGGTGTTCCAGTCGTGCGGCCATTCCGGGCCCCACGGGTCGTACCAGCACGTTAACCCTTTGCCCTGCAGGGTGCCCGCCAGCGCCGCCGCCTGGTCGTTGAAAGTCTCCCAGGCGCCCAGGCCGTGCGAAATAACTATATACCCGTCCCGCAGCTTCTCCAGGAGCGCCTCGTCCGCCAGGCCCGGCATATAATGCACGGGCTCGTTGAAGAACACGCCCGTATCGCAGAAACCGCCCATCTCCTGGCGCATCGCGTAACAGCCGCTCAGGCACAGCGCCGAGTCGAAATGGTCAGGGAACTTCAGGAAGAAGTTAGCCGAATGGAAAGCCCCGAAGCTGTTGCCCGTCGCCAGGAACTTTTCGCGCACGCCGTAGCGCTCCCGCAGAAAAGGGATGACCTCGCGCGTGATGCAGGACTCGTAATGGCCGTGGCGTATGCCTATCCATTCGTCGCGCACCGGCTTGTACCAGGATTCCCGGTCGCGGCCGTCCACGGCGCAGACCATGATCTCCCCGCGCTCGATGAACTCCGCCATCGAGCCTATCATCCCGTGGTCCTCGTAGTCGAAAAAGCGGCCGCAGGAGGTGGGGAAGACCATCACCGGCTTGCCCGAAGTGCCGTAGACTTTCAGCTCGAACTCCTGCCCCAGGCTGCCGCTATAGATCTTGTGGTAATCGGTCTGCATGGTCGCGTGTTCCTCCAGCATGAAGTTGCCAAGCAAGTTAATAATATTAAATTTCGGGCGGGGATTAACACTATGCTAGAATTAACCTATGAATTTCGTCTTCCTGTCGCCGCATTTCCCTCCGAACTACAAGAATTTCTGCCGCAGCCTCAAGGCCGCCGGCTTCAACGCCCTCGGCATCGGCGACGCGGAATTCGGGGACCTGGACCCTGAGCTGGCGCGGTCGCTGGCCTGGTACTATAAAGTAAGCGACATGCACAATTACGAAGAGCTGCGGGAGGCCTGCCGCTTCTTCATCGAGAAGTTCGGCGCCATCGACGGCATAGACTCCCTGAACGAATACTGGCTGGAGACCGAAGCCGCCCTGCGCACCGAGTTCGGCATACACGGCATCAAGAACGACACCATAGCAGATATCCGCAGGAAATCCCGCATGAAGCTGGTGTTCGCCGCCGCCGGCATACCTCACGCCCGGGGCGCCATCGTCGGCAGCCCGGCGGAGGCCAAGGCCTTCGCGAAGGAAGTATACTTCCCCATCATCGTAAAGCCGGACGACGGGATGGGCGCCTCTTTCACCTATAAGCTGCACGACGACGCGGAAGTGGATTCTTTTTTCAGTGAAAAGCCGGAAAGGGAATTCATCGCCGAGGAGTTCATCGCCGGGGACATCGTCACCTTCGACGGGCTGGCCGGGCGCAACGGCGAGATAATCTTCTGCACCTCGCACGCCTACGACCAGGGCGTCATGGAAGCGGTCCTGGCCGATTCGCACATCTACTACTATTCGCTCCGGGAGATCCCGGCCGACATCGAGAAGGCCGGGCGCAGGCTCGTCGAGGGCTTCAAGGTGCGCGAGCGGTTCTTCCACTTCGAGTTCTTCCGCACCAAGAACGGCACCCTCTTCGCGCTGGAAGTGAACATCCGCCCGCCGGGCGGGTTCACGCTGGACATGTTCAACTACTCCTGCGACATAGACATGTACGCCGTCTGGGCGCGCATGATGGCGGGGGAAGAAGTGCGGCTGGACTACGCGCGCAGGTATTTCTGCTGCTACGCCGGCCGGAAATACCGGCTGCCCTACCGGTACTCGCACGAGGAACTGCTGCGCCTGATAGGCCCCCTGGTGGTGTTCTACCAGGAACTGCCCCCGGTGCTGGCGAGGGCCATGGGGGACTGCGGCTATATACTGCGGGCCGAAAAGCTCGACGACCTGCTGGAAGCCGTACGCCTCATTCAGTCGGTAAACCAATGACGAAACGCGCTTTTTTTATCATCGCCGCCTGCCTGGCCCTGGGCGCCTGCTCGCATAAAGCCCCGCAGCTGGCGGCCGACCCGGAAAAAGCCCGCGTCAACGTGCTGGCCGACAAGCTGCGCGACCCCAAGATCTCGGTGCGCGCCCGGGCGGCTTACGACCTGGGCGAGATGGGCCCCGCGGCCAAGAGCGCCGTGCTGGAGGTCGCCAACCTGCTGACCGATTCCAGCGACACCGTGCGCGGCTACGCGGCCGACGCCCTCTCCAAGATGGGCCCCGCGGCCGCCAACGCCGTGCCCTCGCTGGCCAACGCGCTGGGCGACCCCAACCCCATCGTGCGCGGCTATTCCGCCAACGCGCTGGCCGCCATAGGGGCGGAAGCCAGGGACGCCGTGCCGGAACTGCTGAAAACGCTTAAGGACCCGCATCCGACGGTGCGCGGCTATTCCGCCACCGCCCTCGGCGAGATAACCATGGCGTTCCGGGTACAGGTGCCAGCCCTGCAAAGGGCCATGCACGACACCGATCCAAAAGTCCGCATCAAAGCCACGCAGGAGCTGGGCGACGTAGAGGCCCAGACCAAGCTGGTGGTTTCAGAGCTCACACTGGCGCTGAAAGACCCCAAGGCCAAGGTGCGGTGCTGCGTCATAACGGCCCTGGGCAGCATCGCCGGCGGCGCCAAGAGCGCGGTCCCGTCCCTGACCAACTACCTGAAAGACCCGGATAAATGGGTGCAGCGCTACGCCGCCGACGCCATAATGAAGATCGACCGCAGCTCCGAATAGCCGTACTTGCGGAAAATCATTTATAATATAATCTGTATAATATGACTATGGGCCAAACTTCCGTACTAGAGTGGCTGGGCGCGACCTATATACTGGGCAACACCCTGCTCGCCTATCTTTACGCGGTCCTGGCTTTTGCGGCGTCCCTGGCGGTAATTCACCTGATCAAGACCCTGGGGCTGGGAAAGCTCAGGGAACTGGCAAAAAAGACGGACACGGACCTGGACGACCTGGCCCTGGCCCTGCTGGAGAAATTCCAGTGGTTCGAATACCAGCTGGTCGCCCTGTACGTGGCCACCCGCTACGTCGCACGCGGCCACGCTTTCGACAGGACGCTCAACACCGTCATCCTGTTGGTCTTCACCTACAGGGCTATCACCCTGGCGCAGCACCTGCTGTCCTACTGGCTGCACAAGGTGGTCTCCAGCCGGGACCTCTCGGGCGAGGCCCGGGATTCCGTGGTGAACGGGACGCAGGTGATCCTGCGCTCGCTCGTCTGGGTGTTGGCGGCGCTCTTCGTGCTGGACAACCTGGGAATAAACATCTCCACCGTCCTGGCCGGCCTGGGCATAGGCGGCGTGGCCGTGGCGCTGGCGGCGCAGACCATCCTGGGCGACCTGTTCAATTTCTTCGTGATACTGCTCGACAAGCCGTTCAAGACCGGGGATTTCGTGGTCTGCGACGACATCCAGGGCACGATAGAGCACGTGGGGATAAAGTCCACCAGGGTGCGCAGCATGGCCGGCGAACTGGTCGTCGTCTCCAATTCCAAGCTGCTCGCCTCCGGCCTGCACAATTTCAACCAGATGCCCGAGCGCCGGGTGGCTTTTACCCTGAACGTCTCCCACCAGACGCCGATGGAAAAGCTGCGCCGCATCCCCGGGTTGCTGAAGAGCGCGGTTTCAGCGGCCAAAAACGCCAGGTTCGACCGCGCCAGCCTGACGGCGTATTCCGAACTGGCGGTGCAGTTCGAGACCGTCTATTACGTTACCAGCGGCGACTTCAACCTTTACATCGCGCTGCACGAAGAGATCTTGCTCAGGATAGGGGACGCGTTCAAGGCCGAAGCGATAGAGTTCGCCTGGTTCACTACCCCCGTTCTGAGGAAATAAGACATGGAGGAACATAAACAATGAAGAAGACCATATTGCTTACGGGTATAGTCGCGCTCTGCGCGGCGGCCCTGCATGCCGCCCCGCGGCCCGAGAAGACCGTCCTGGCCAAGGTGAGCGGCAAGCCCATCACGGCGGGAGAGCTTACCGACCAGCTCTGGTGGCAGTACGGCGCGCAGGCGCTGGGCCAGATGATAGACGAACGGCTGCTGATGGAAGAAGCCGTCCGGTTGGGGATAAAGGCCGACCCGAAGGAAGTAGAATCCAGGTTTACGGCGCTGGCTTCCAACTACGCCGACAAGGCCCAGTTCCAGAAAAACCTTAAATCCGTGGGCTGGACGGAAGCGGACCTGAGGAACCTGCTGAACAGGCAGCTCACCATCCGGGAAACCGTGATGGCCGCAAAAAAGATAGCGGTGACCGAAGACGAGATGAAGAAATTCTTCGAGACCAACAAAGAAAAGTTGGGCACCCCCGAATCGGTCAAGCTCAGCCAGATCTTCGTGAACACGCAGGCGGAAGCCAACGCGGCCCTCGAAGCCCTGGACGTGGGAGCCGACTTCGGCAAACTTTCGGCCCTTAAATCCAACGACCCGAACCTGAAGAAGAACAACGGCAGCGTGGGCGAAGTGAAAAAAGGCATGCTGCTGCCCGACATCGAGAAGGAGATCTTCTCGCTCAAGCCGGGCCAGCACAGCAAGGCGATAGCCACCGCCAACGGCTTCAGCATCTTCCTCGTGGAAGAGTATAAAGCGGCGCAGCCGGCGGTTTATGAGAAAGTGCAGAACGAACTGAGGACGGCCATGATAAACCAGGCCATCTCGCAGAAGCTCCCGGAACTTGCCGCGGAGCTCAAGCAGAAGACCAAGATAGAACTGGTGCAGTAAGACCGACGAGCTCGGACAACAAAAAAAGAAGCGGGCCGGAGAGATCCGGCCCGCTTCTTTTACGTTTATCGCGTACGCCCGCTACGCCGCCTCCTCCTCCGCCTCTTTCTTCCTGGAAGTGAAGTGCGAGATCACGAAGTACAGCACCAGCGCCGCGAGTATCACATGGGTGGCGTAAAAATACTTCGCGCCGGAATACTTGTACAGGTCGTCGAAGCGCCCGTACAGCAGCGAGAAGCGGCCCATGACGGTATTGCCGAACGCCGCCCCGAAGTAGAGCATCAGGAAGTAGATGCCCACGGTGGACGCCTTCTTGATCGCGCCCTTATGCTCGACGGAGAAGAAGAAGTAGACCAACACGCAGACGAAGCCCGCCGCCACGATGGCCCCGTTAAGCAGCGGCCAGAAGGTGGCGCGGGAGACCTCGGAAACCAGGAAAGGCGAGATAGTTCCGCCGATCTGCTTGAGGAAGTCCGTGGAGAGGGTAAGCGGTATCACCAGGCCCGAGCCGTAGCCCATGATGAAGGTGAAGCCGTAGCGCGACACCCACGAGATGCGGGGGAAGAACTGGGTGACCAGCGAAAGCCCCAGTACCGTGGGGATCAGCACGTAGAAGTCGCCCGCGCGGAGGGGCTCCCACACCTTGGGGATCCAGGTCTGGTACAGCACCGTCTGGAACACCCAGCCCATGCCGGCGCCCAGGTACAGGTGCTCCGTCGCCTTGAAGAACGGGTTGTCCTTATAAAGGAAGCTGAACAGGAACAGGGTGAGGCCCGCCGCCACCCATCCGCCGAAGATCATCCAGGTTTCTGACATAGTATTCCCCTTTACAGATATTTAAGCCAGAGCATCATCAGGTTGGCTAAAACGATAAGCGTCACCACCATGAGGTGCGCGAGGCTGAGGGCGTCTATCCCGGAGGTGCCCTTTTCCTTAACGCCGATCAGGGTCTCGTAGTCGGCCGCGCCCTTCATCCCGCCCACCAGGCCTTTAAGCTGGCCGGTCTGCAGGTAGGGGCCGTAGCCGGCCTGGCTCACCGCCGTGACGCCGCCCGCCATCGGGAATTTGAATTTGTCGCCCGTGTAGGCTATCCAGTAGTCCAGCAGGGCGGTGCCGGTGATGCAGATGCCGAGGCCCATGTCCCTGACGCTCTTTATCCCTTTAAAGACCTCCATGTCCTTAATGGGCGCGCCGTTGCGGTCCTTGTCGTACATCTGGTGCAGGTCCATGCCGAGCTGGGTCAGCACGGCCACCGGGTTGGGCTGGTAAGGAAGGATCACATAGTCCTTGCCGTACACCTTGCCGGGGGCGATATCCCTGGGAATGCGCTCGCCCAACTCCTCTATCAGGCCGGTGGCGCCCGCGTTGAGGGTCAGCATGCCCACGCGCAGGTCCTTGCGCATGGCGTGCCTGAGAATGGCCACGGCCTGCGGGTGCAGCTCCGGCCGGGTAGCCGGGTCGTAGTCGAGGGAGATAAGGATGAAGGTGCGGGGGGGCAGGGACTCTATCTTGTTGTAGAGCGAGATCACTTCGGTGCCCAGGTTCACGTTCGGCAGCCCCAGCGGCCTTATTATAGGGAACACCAGCAGGAGCGTGAGGGCCAGGAAGATGAGGCGCCGGTCGATTTTAAGGAGTTTTTCAATATAGGTTTTCATATTGCTCAGTCTTTCCCCATGTATTGTCTTTCGATGCCGAAGATGATCTTAAGGCCGGTAACGATACCGCCTATGGCGAGGCCCATCATGATGCCGCGGCGCCCGGCCACCACCGGCACTTCCATCAGCCACTGCACTATCTGGGAAATACCGACGTGGGTCCAGCCCAGCGTCTTCTCCCACATGATCTGCCCGAGCGGCACCTTGCCCACGATCAGGATGAAAGCCGCGGCGAACAGCACGCCGGCTTGCGGCGACTTTATGCGGAAGGCGCGGTAGGCGGTGGAGACGATGTAGAACGCCAGCACCGAGAACATGGTGCCGGAGAGGGCGTTGAACAGGAAGCGGTAGTTCCAGCCAAGGCCCGTAAGGGTCGCGCCGTCCATCTGGATGCCCTTGCTGGTTATGGCCGGGATGACCATTATGAGGAAGCCCACGAAGACGAACAGGCTGTAGCCCCAGCCGTCGACCTTGCGGCGGATCTTATTGTAATGCGAGAAGAACAAGCTGAAGAGGCCCAGCAGGAAGGCGAACCCCGCCACGATGTTCTCCCACTTGTTCATCACTTCCAGGTAGTTCTCGGAAGCTTTGTTGGGGACGTAATAGGACCCCAGCGTAAGTACGCCGAAGATGAAACACAGCGCCAGCGGTATATGTTTTTTTATAAATGTCATATCAGTATGCCTTGAAGATGTGGCTGATAACCTTCAGCACCAGGGGCCACTTGAGCCAGGTGGCGAGCATGACCAGCGCCGAGCCGGTAATGACCGAGACCATGACGAAGGCCTTGCCGAAGTCCTGCACCTTGAGCGTGCTCTGCAGCATGGGCTCCTTGGACAGGTACGCCCCGGCGGCGTAAAGTTCCTCACCGATAAGGGTATAGTCGCAGGAAGTGAAGAAGAACGGCAGCTGCGATTCCTGCTCGGTGCCGGCGATCTGGATGGCGCCCGTCGTGGCGCCGACCTCGGCCAGCAGCAGCGACTCGGCCATGAAGTGGCCGATGAAGAAGCACGCCGCAGGCTTCTCGCGGTGGATCATGCCGTCCACGGAGGCCGCGTAGGAGAACTGGTCCTGGCTGACGAAGAAGTTGATGTCGTCGCGGTAGGAGTCCAGGCGCTCCATTTCCATATAGGCCTGCTTCACGACTTCTTTGCAGACCGTCATCACGATGGGGTCGAAGTGCGGCACCTTCAGCTGCGTGTCGTACTGCGCCACTTTCTTGGCCACCTCGGCCAGGATGGAGGTAGAGGCGATGGTCGGCACGGAGCTCATGGCGCCGATGCCGGTGGAGTAGAAGATCGGGCGGCCCATCTCGGTGGCGCGGCCGATGGCCTCGTCGATGGCGTCGAGGCCGGCGATGCGGCGGATGAACAGGCCCTTGCGCTTGGCGTGGGAGACGGTCCAGAAGAAGACCACGATGATCACCAGCAGCAGCACCAGGTTGTTGAGCCGGGCGAGGTTGAAGAGGTCGGCCTTGGGCGCCGCCTTGACCGGCGCGCTTTCAGCCGTGACCTTGCCGTTGACGTACTTGACCTTGAAGGAGTATTCCATCCCGGTCTTGAAGTCGGAGAAGAGCTGCGGCAGCTCCAGCTGGACCGCGTGCTTCGCCTTGTCGTGGCTCCAGGCCCAGAAGGGCAGTTCAAAATCGGCGGCGAACTTTTTCTCGGCGGGGAACTCCTCCGCTTTGAGCCAGGCCGCGCCCGACGAGGCGTAGACCTGGTAAACGGCGCCAGGCACGTCGGCGGGGCCGGCGGGCCAGGAAACCAGAACCGCCTCGCCCTTGTCGTAGGGCATATCCGCGGCCGCGAAGCCTGAAAGATCAGGCGCGGTCGGGATATTTTTGGTGGAGGCGGGAACTGCGGCGGATACTGCGGAAGCCGCAAATAAAACGGTAAAGAATGAGAGGTTAAGTCTTGTTTTTAACATAACTGTTCATAATATACACTTTATGGATTTTTCAAGCAAGGGAAAAAGGGCTGAAAAACGGCCTTCAGGCAACGTCCGGCGGCCGGTGGAAAGCCCGCGGGCTTCCGCCGGGCGCCGGTCGCCGCCGGTCCCCGTTCCCCGTTTACTTTTCAAGCACTTCTATGTTGGCCCGCGGGATCACTATGACCTCGCCGCCGTCCAGGGTAACTTCCAGCACGCGGGCGTGGCTCTCGCTGCCGATGATGGTCAGCTCCGGCGGCAGGGATTTCACCGTGCCTATCACGCCGAAATGCGGCTCGCGGATTATGCGGATAGGGTCGCCGGGTTCGATCCAGCCGCGGCCCTGGTCCTTCTTGCATTCCGTCACGTTCTTGGGGAAGCCCGGCACGATGATCTCGGGCCGCATGACGCCGGCGCGGATCTGCGTGGCGCCGGAGACGGAGGCCTTCTCGCCGTTGCGGGAGGCCAGCAGTTTGAAGGTGTACTCGGCCATCGGGATCATGCCGAAGCCCTCGGTCACTATCAGGGTCAGGCCCACCTGCTCGGTGCCGGTCACGGCCACGCCGATGTCGTAGCCCAGCAGCTGCCTGAGGTCGCGGTCGTGGATGCCGCCCACCACGATGGCCTTCACGCCCATCTCGACGCAGCGCTTTATGACGGTGAGGCCGGCGTGCTTGCCGCCTATGATGATCTTGCCGCGCGCGGCCTCGGTTATGGATTCGGGGGTCAGTTCCTCGTCGGGGCTCTTCGCCGCCATCATTATTTCGCCGTTGGTCTCGCCGCCTATGCCGAAGATGCCCTGGATGAAGGTGCCCTCGGACTCCACGGTCACGCCGAAATTGGGGGTCACTTCCACCACCTTGCCCTTTACGTAGGACAGCAGGGGCAGCACTTTCGGGGGCTCGCGCAGCATTATCTGGCCGGTCACGTTCGAAACGGAGTCCACGGTGCCGTCGATGGGGGATTCAATGGAGGTCTTGAACCACTTTATGAACGGCTTGTTCTCGGCGATGATCTCGCCTTTCTTCACCGTGTCGCCCTCTTTCTTGAGGAGCAGGTCCTTGATCTCGTCAGGGGAGACCGACATGCGGTTGGCCACGTTGACCGGGAATACTTTACCGGGCAGTTCGGTCTGGGCCACCATGTCCGTGGCTTCCACTTCCTTGCCGAGCTCCACCAGCACCTGGCCGGGGATGGGGAGCAGCCGCTTCTTCCTGAAAAGCGTGCAGGGCATTACTTTAAGTCCGGGGGTATATGCGTGCGCCATAAATTATCTCCTTGTGTTCGTCTCAGACGGGGTACATCTCCATGGCCTTATACCACTTGTTAAGGTTATCGCGGCGCTTGGCCGGCTCCTTGGAGAGGTTGAAAGGCCGGCCGCGGCCGTCCAGCACCAGGCCCACAACCCCGCCCTCGATGTCCGCCTCCACCTTGTTGCCGGAACCGGCGCCCATGTCGAAACCGTTGACGGGCCTGGCCACCAGCTTGGCCTTGGGGCACGCGAAAGGCACGTGCAGCATGTCGCCGAAACGCAGCTGCCCGGCCTGCTTGCTGCCGTCGGAGCCGGTCACTTCCCATTCCATTATGAGCTGGCCGTCCTTGGCAAGGCCCTTGGGCGCGAGGCAGGTGCCCAGGCGCACCAGGCAGTCGTGGTAGAACACGTCCAGCGCGGCCTTCTCGCTTATCTGCGCCAGCACGCCCAGGTGCGGCATCATGAAGATGGAGTCCACCGCCATGCGCGTCACGCCTTCGGGCTGGTAGGCGTCTATCATCATCATCATCGACTGCGTGCGGCGGGGGGAATGCGCCAGGATACCGCCGGAGCCTATCACGTAGTCCAGCTTCATCACGTTGATAAGGCTGGCGCCCGAGGAGGTCTGGTCGAAAGCGTCCGAGATGGAGCGCTCCTGCTGCACGCCTTTCAGGCCGACGGCCAGCGCCTTATGCTGGTCGAAGGCGAGACGCAGCGCCTCGCGGGCCACGGCGTGCTCTATCTGCAGGTCCTCCACCGTCTGCGGGATGGTGGTGGGCCGTATCATCTTGTTCTTGAGCCGGTTGCGGAGGTCCTGCTCGTCCATGTCGAAAGGCAGCCAGCGCAGGATATTGGCCAGGCCCGCCTCGGCCATCACGTTGGAGATGGAGTAGCTCATGCCGAGGTTGGCGCTGACGGTGCGGTTGAAGACCTCGCTGAACACGCTGAACACGTCGGTGGTGGCGCCGCCGATGTCCACGGCCAGCACGTTGAAATTATTGGCCTTGGCGAACTTCTCGGTCATCGTGCCGACGGCGGCCGGGGTGGGCATGATGGGCGCGCCCACCATCTTCATCAGGCGCGGGTAGCCGGGGGCCTGCTGCATCACGTGCTCCAGGAAAATATCGTGTATCTTGTGGCGGGCCGGCATCAGGTTCTCGCGCTCCAGCGTCGGCCGGAGGTTCTCGGTGATAATAAGCGCCGTGCGGTCGCCCAGGATCTCTTTGATCTTGTCCTGCGCCATATTGTTGCCGGCGTAGATCACCGGCAGTTTATAAGAGGCGCCCAGGCGCGGCTTGGGGTCCGCGGCCTTCAGGAACTGCGCCAGCTCCACCACGTGGGTCACGGTGCCGCCGTCGGTGCCGCCGGAAAGGAGCATCATGTCGGGGCGCAGCTGGCGGATGCGCTCTATCTTCTCGTGGTCGGCGCGGCCGTCGTTGGAGGCCAGCACGTCCATCACGATGGCGCCCGCGCCGAGCGCGCAGCGCTGGGCGGACTCGCCGGTCATCGCCTTCACGGCCCCGGCCACCATCATCTGCAGGCCGCCGCCGGCCGAGGAAGTGGACACGTAGATGTCCGCCCCGACGTTGCCGTTATTGGGGGTGATGATCTTTTCGCCGTCGAGGATCTTGCGGCCGGAGAGCTCCTCCACTTCGGTGATGGAGTTCAGCACGCCCTTGGTGACGTCCTCGAACGGGGCTTCGACCGTGGTCGGGGCCTCGCCGCGGAAGGTCTGGCGATAGGTGTCGCCTTTTTTTTCTATCAGGATCGCTTTGGTGGTGGTGCTGCCGCAGTCAGTGGCTATGATGACTTCAAGGTCTTTTTTTGACATTTTTTGCTCCGTTATCGTCAGTTTCCGACACAGACTCAAGCTCTTTTAAAAAGAAATCCATCGCCTTGGGGTTCTCCAGCAGCTTTACGGCTTTCTCCGCCCGTTCGCGGCCGAACAGCGCCCCCAGCATAGGCATCAGGAAGACCAGCGCCTGCGAACCCAGGTTATGCAGGGGCCTGGTACTTTCCACCGTCAGCGCAGCCACCTGGCCCATTTCACGCCGCCGGACCTTCAGCGCCACCCCGGCCAGGAAAGTTTTCTCCTGTTCGGTCAGGTCGGGATGCCGCGGCATCCTGAAAGCGTTGGACCAGATACCCATGGACATTTATTTTACATAAAAAAAAGCGTTATAACTTATGCAACGCGCGCGAGGCTCCGCCGCATTGAAATACCCGGTGGAATAATTGTAGACTTTTTTTACTGAAGAGAACGCTTTCAACCGAGGTCCTTTATGGCTTACGATCCCAATGATGTCCCCGGCGGTTTCACGCTGGGGAAATTCCTTACCCTGGGCGCGATCCTTACGATCGCCATTATCCTGGGAATAAAGTACCTGATCAATGAGAATTCCACGGGCGGGCAGCCCGCCGTAAGCGACCAGCAGCTCTTCAAAGCCGCGGAGGAAGGCGCGGCGCCGCGCGACAACCCCGCCCGCAGGCCGGAATCCTACAGCAGCGGCGGCGCGCTCGATATGTTCACGAAAGCCAACGAGACCTATTCAAAAGACACCGGCCAGGCTGAAGAAAGCGCGGAAGCGGACCAGTCGGAGGTGGAAAAAGATACGGCCACGGCTCCGGCCAGAACCCGCCCTGCCGCCCAGCCCGCAGCCGCCGCTCCCGCCAAATCCGGCGGCGGCACCGTTATCCCGAAACTGAAACCCGTCGAGGGCTTCAGCGGCAAGGGTAAATCCGGCGGGAAGAACGCCATGCCAGGCGGCATGCCCGATGTCTCCTCGATAATCAACGGCGCCATGAAGGGCGTCCCCTCCACGAAGAAAGATTCCGCGAAATAAACGGAGTTACCTGGAAACAGCGGCGGCCGCCGCGGTAGAACGCCTGACCGCGGCCGGCTGGCGTTTAGCCGGGGAGGCCGCGCCCGGGGCAAGGGGGACGGAGCTTCTTATAAAAAGGTTCGGCTTAAGCCCGCATTTCCGGGCTTTGCCGGCCGCCAGTTCCAGCACATAGCTTGCGGGCGCGGAAACCTTGGCGACCTCCATCTCCGGCTGGCCAGCCCTTGAACGCGGGACCCTGTGGTAGATGTTCGTCACCTTCAGCCCGGCGCCCAGGAACACGATATCCAGCGGGATGTAGGTGTTCTTCATCCAGAAGGTCTTCACCCCGCCGTCCTTAAAAACAAAGAGCATGCCGCGGTCTTCCGCCAGGCTTTCGCGGAACATCAGGCCGCGCTCCTGTTCCTTCGGCGTCAGCGCCAGTTCCACTTCCACCTTGGAGCCGTCCGGCATCGTCAGCACCGCGGTCTTGTCCGCCGCCCCGGCGGCGGCCGTGCACAGGGCGAACTGGAGGAGCAGCGCTATAATATTTTTCATTGTCCGGCGCCCCCGACCGCGCCCGTAGATATCCCCGGAGAGAAAAACTCCGCCTGCGCCGGGGAAGTGGAGACCGACAGGAACAGCGGCACCCTCAGGTCGGCGGCTTCTTTAAGCCGGCCCCCGCGCGCGAACAGGTCCGCGGCGTCCGCGCCGTACTTTTTAGAGAGGCCCCGTAAACCGCCGGCCTTGGGCAGTTCCGCGGCCAGCTTCGAGAAAGGCACGTCCTTTTCCCGGGAGAGCAGCAGCAGGGCCGCCAGTTCCTGTCTGTAGATGCCGTGCCGCAGGTATTTGAAGATCTCGGCTTCGGGGGAGCTGGACCGGAAAACGGAATAAAGGACGGAACTGCTCACCTCTACCGTGACGGCCCAGGCGAAGGCTTCTTCGGAAAGGCCGTCCACCGCGGCTTCCCCGCCGTGCATGAACGAATCCGGGCCCAGCTCGGCCCCCAGATAGACCTGCGCGGGGGCCGGCACGACGGCGGCCGCCAGCAAGAAAGCCAGGAACAGGAACCTCATGCCGGTTACAGCGAGGTAGTGACCAGCGTTTCCGTGGACAGCACCCCGGGAATACAGCGTATCTGCTGAACGACTATGTTCGACAGCATCGGGAGGTCTTCCGTCTCCATGTCGAGCACGAGGTCCCAGCGGCCGAAAACGGCCGACATATGAACGACGCTATTAAGCGCCTTAAGCCTGCCAAGGGTTTGCTTTTCCTTGCCGGGCAGCAGTTTAACCAGCACGAGTCCAGTGACCATAATATTAGCTCCGTAATGCGAAGGAAGGGCCCGTCCGCAACGGCCGCCCCTTTCCTTACCTTAATTATAACTCACGGCCGCCGAGTATTCAATAGAACCCCGTCAGCGCGGCAGCAGCTCCCCGGGGGAATCCACCACCCTGGCCCCCAGCTTCTCCAGCCTGGCGCGGCTCTGGTGCCCGCCGGCCAGCAGGGCGCAGTCCGCCCCGATAGCGGCGGCCGCTTCGAAATCATGCTCCGTATCCCCGACCAGAAGCACCCGGCCCGGCTCGCCGGCCAGCTCGCCGGCCAGTTTCCGGGCCAGCTCTATCTTGCCCGGCGCGTAGATATTATCCAGCCCGCGTATGCTGCTGAAATACCGCGCCAGCCCGCGGCTCGCGGCCATATCCCGCAGCGAGCACTGCGAATAGGCCGAAACGATGTGCTGCTTTATCCCCAGCGAGCCTGCGGCCTCCAGCACGTCCGCGACGCCGGCGCGCACGCCGCACTCGGACTTGCGGCGCTCGTATTCGTCCATCCATTCCTTCCCGACGACTTCGAAGGTTTCCGAAGAGAAGTCGAAACCGGCGGCTTCGTAATAAGCCCTGACCGGGAAACAGAAGATCTCGCGGTACCGCTCCAGCGTCAGGCCGGGGAGCCCGCGCCGCTCCAGCAGGCCGTTGCCTATCTCCACGCAGAGCGCGGCGTCGTCGAGAATGGTGCCGTTCCAGTCCCAGATGACGTGGCTGTAGCCTTTTATCATTGCAGGAACCCGGCCACCACCAGCGCGGCTATCAGCACGCCGACCAGGCTTTCCCCGGCTATCAGGCCGGAGCTGACCGGCACCACCGTGCGCTCCGCGGCCTCGGGATGGTTCTTTTCCATGGCGAGCGCTATGGCCGCGCCTACGAACATGGAGATGGTGTTGAAGGCCGGCGTGGTGAAGGCGAGCCCCAGGCCCGTCGGGGAGGGGATATACTTGCGGTATTTCGGGAAAGCTTTTTCGACCAGGACCAGCGCTATGCCCAGCACGGCCCCGATGGCCAGCGCGGCCTGCGCCGTCGGGTGGAGCGTGTTGAAGCCTTTGGCGAGCAGCTCCGCCACGCCCTTCCAGGTCTGCGCGCCCGGCGCCGGCCATTTGTCGGTGCCCAGCAGGTCAGCGGTCGGGATCAGCAGCCGGTAAGCGGGCACCACAAAAAGGGAGCCGGCCAGGACGCCGAAGAACTGCGCCCAGAACTGCTGCCGCGGGTCGGCCTTCAGGAGGTACCCGCTCTTCAGGTCGGTGAGCAGGTCCGCCGCGTGCAGGCCCATGCCGCCGGTAACGTTGGCCGTCATCAGGTTGGTGGTGATGTTGGACGGGTCCAGCGCGCCGAAGGTGATCTGCGTTATCTTGCCCAGGGCGCCCGTCGGGGTGGTGTCGGTCTCGCCGGTGGCGCGGCAGGCCACTATCGCGATGAAGAAGCCGAGCCCGATGGAAACGGCGCCCATCCAGATCTTTATGCCGAACAGGAACCATTCCAAGAAAATGACCACGGGCGAGAATACAGCCAGCCCGATGAAGAACCACAGCATGGGCACTTCCGCTTTCTCCTCGTCGCTCAGCGCCGCGCCGCCGAAAGCGGACCCCACGCTCTTTACCGCGCGCACCACGGTCTTCCACTGGAAGGCGAAGGCAAGGAGGCCGCTGGTGAGGATCATCGCAGAGCCGAACCAGACGCTCCACGCCACGATGTGCTTGTAGCCGAGCCTGGAGTCGATGATGCCGCGCTCGTAGAGCCAGGGCGCGAGCACGCCGAAATTTATCACCGCGCCCAGCAGCATGCTCCACGCCGCGCGGAAGCCCATGATGGCCCCGGCGCCCAGCATGATCAGGCTGCCCTCGAAGGAGAGCGTGTAGTCCGTCAGCGGCCGGCCCTTGAGCGTAATGAACGGGAGCTGGATCTTCTCCGGGAGGTTCCAGGGCATCCACGAAGCCTTCGCGTCGCGCAGGAAGGCCGTTACCGCGCCCGCCACGCCGCCCCAGGCCAGCAGCTTCGCCTTGCCCGCGCCCTCGCCTTCCTCGCCGTGCAGGGCCTTAAGGGTCTCGGCGGCGGCTACGCCGGTGGGGAAGCGCAGCTGCTCCACGTTGATCATCTGCTGCTTCATCGGTATGGCCATCACCACGCCGAGCATGGCGATGGAACTGATCCAGAAGAACATCTGCCAGCCGCCCATGGGAGCCCCGGTGATCATCATCAGCGCCGGGATGGCGGCCACGGTGCCGCCGCCCGTCATGTAGCCGGCGGCGCTGGCCACCGACTGCATGGCGTTGTTCTCGAGCATGCCGAAATGGGTGCGCACCGCCCGCACCTTGAACAGGGCGGCGAAAATGGCGTAGGCCAGAATGCCGGCGGTTATCGACACGCCTATGCTCCAGCCGGTCTTGAGCGCGACGTAAAGATTGGAAAGGCTCATGAAGCCGCCCAGCAGCATGCCGGCTATCACGGCGCGCAGCGTCAGCTGGCGGCTCCGGTCCCAGGGCTGGTCTTGAACCGCGTTTTCCGCGTGAAGATCTTCCATGTGGCACCTCTCAGGAATATAAGACCTATTGATTTTACCGGATACTGCGCCAGAACACAAATGGCAATGGACCGGCGATATTGCTTATAATTTAAAGCGTAAACATGAGAGCACTGCTACAGCGCGTAAAGCGGGGCGGCGTAAAGACCGCGGGCAAGGCCGAGGCGATAGCCTCCGGGCTGGTGGTGCTGCTCGGCGTAGGGGAGGGGGACCTGGAAGCCGACGCCGAGCTCCTGGCAGGCAAGATCGCGAACCTGCGCATCTTCTCCAACGCGGAGGGGAAATTCGACAAGTCCGTACTGGACGTGAAGGGGGAGGCGCTGGTGATCTCCCAGTTCACGCTTTACGGCGACGCTTCCGCGGGGCGCAGGCCCGATTTCGCCGGGGCCGCCAGGCCCGCCGAAGCCGAGCGCCTGTACCTGTACTTCGTCAAAGCGCTGGCCGCGCTGGGCGTGCCGGTCAAGACCGGCGTCTTCGGCGCGGAGATGGAAGTGGAGATAATCAACGACGGCCCGGTCACCCTCTGGCTGGACAGCAGGAAAAAGCGGGCTTAGCCGCCGGCCCGGGAAATCCCGCAACAAAGTGTTAACTAAAATGTAATTGACTTTAACCTCCCTATATATTTAAATCTCATACATCTGCACGGGCAGAGGACATCAACGGAGGGGCGCTTAATGAAAAATGTAACTAAGCTGGCGTTTGCGTTCGCTTTGATCGCGGTTTCGCTGCAGACGGCTTCGGCCGCCCGCAATTCGGACAGTAACGGGACTGTCGCGGGAATCGGGTTCGACCTGATCGGCTCGTACTTCACGCCGTCGGACACCCGCTACCAGGGCATCGGCATGGGCTACGGCCTGAACATAAAGTTCGACGAATCCCTGACCATGGGCTACAGGGTGGAAGAGCTGCAGGTGAGGGCCGAAGATAAAGTCGGCGTCGCCAACGTCTCCGCCAACCACATCGTCAACTTCCAGGGCATAACCGCCTTTTACCGGACCTTGAACACGGAAAGGCTCGGCATCGACTTCGGTATGTGGATAGGCTCCGCCAACAGCGGCGACATGGATTCTACCGGCGGCACCCAGTCCATGTCCAGCCCCTTCATCGAACCGATGGGCCGGCTGGTCTACAACTCGGAAGGCAAGATCGAGAGCCATGTTACCGTGGGCGTAGGCTACAAGTTCGTGCGCAAGGGCACCATCAGCGATCCCTTCGGCGCCGGCGCCGGCGTCGCGGACCTGAAGAACTTCGACGGCATGGACATAACCTTCGCGGTAGGCCTGGCGTTCTAATTGCGACGCGCAAGCCTGCGGGGTTATGACGGACGACGGCCTGTTCCCATGGGAGCAGGCCGTTTTCACTAAAAGCAGCGTACCGTATCATGTTCAACAGACATAAACCGCGCCCCGAGCGCGTTACCCACGATTCCATAATGGAAGTGTACAAGCCCGACGGCAAGACCCTGGCCTGGTCGGGAAAGCTGGTGGATTTTTCCACGGGCGGGCTTTGTTTTACCACCGACCGCGAGCTGAAGCAGGGCGAACATCTCAGCGCCCGCATACGAATTTTCGGAGAAGGCCTGATGGAAGTGGCGGGAACCGTCGCCTGGACGCGCCTGGAAGGCGCCCGGCGGCTGTACGGCCTTAAATTCGACTCGGTTACCAACCACGGAGAACTGCGATAAAAGACCTGACCGCCCAAAAACTGGTACAATGTCTTTGCCTGCAAGAACACCCTGAAGGCGGTTTTTTCGCCGAGACCTACCGTTCGGCCGCGAAAACCACCGTTGACGGCGCCCCGCGCAGCCTTTCCACCGCGATCTACTACCTGCTGACGAAAGGCGCAAGATCCCGACTGCACCGCATCAAATCGGACGAGGTCTGGCATTTTTACGCCGGGGGCCCCCTGTGCGTGGCGCAGATACTGCCGGACGGGACGGCAGACCGGACAGTGCTGGGGCCGGACCTGGACGCCGGCCAGAAGCTCCAGTGCGTGGTACCCGCCGGGCGCTGGTTCGGCGCGTACCCGGAGCCCGGCACGGAGTTCACGCTGGCGGGCTGCACGGTGTCCCCGGGGTTCGACTTCGCGGACTTCGAGCTGGCAAAACGTTTTGAACTCCTGCGGCAGTTCCCGCAGGCGAGAGAACTGATAGAAAAACTGACAGAGTAAGCTAATAAGGAAAATAAGAAATGCGACAACATTGGAGAAAAAAAGAGACCCGCGGAGTTTCAGGCGGGCACGAAGCGATAGTAGAAGGCGTGATACAGCACCACGGCAGTTTCGCCTTCCTGATTTCGGAGAAAGAAGGAGTAGGTGACGTCTTCATCCGCGGCCGCGGGCTGGACCTGGCCATGGACGGGGACCGCGTACAGGCGCGGGTGCGCCCGGAAAAGAGCGGCCGCCTGGCCGGAGAAGTTTTCAAAGTGGTGAAGCGCGCGCACAGCTCCATGGTGGGGATACTGCGCCGCGTTAAGGATACCTGGGCCCTGTTCCCGGAAAAGGGCAGCGCCCCGCCGGCGCTGGTCAGCGGCTTCGCGCCCAAGGTCACGCCCGTGGAAGGGGCTTTCGCCGTGCTGGAAGTGACGCGCTGGCCCGAGTCGGGTTCGCCCGCCGCCGGCACCGTCTCCGAAATACTGGGCGACCCCGGCGATATCCGCGCCCGCATCGATTCCATACTCCGCGCCCGGGGCATAAACGAAAAGTTCCCCGACGCGGTCAAAGAGGAAGCGGAAAGCTTCGGCTCGCGGCTGGAACCCGCGCAGTGGGAAGGCAGGGAAGTCCTGTTCGACCTGCCCGTCTGCACCATAGACGGGGCCGACGCCAAGGACTTCGACGACGCCGTCTCGCTGGAAAGCCTGGACGGCGGGCTGCTGCGCCTGGGCGTGCATATCGCCGACGTGGGCAACTACGTCAAGGCCGGCTCCCTGCTGGACGCGGAAGCCTACGAAAGGGCGACCAGCGTTTACCTGCCGGACCGCGTGGTCCCCATGCTGCCCCCGGCGCTCTCGGACAATCTCTGCAGCCTGGTGCCCCGCCAGGAGCGGCTGACGGTCTCGGTCTTCATGGATATAAATTCTTCGGGCAAGGTGACCCGGCGGCGCATGGCCGAGACGGTCATCCGCTCGGCGCGGCGCTTCACCTACGAGGAAGTGCAGACCCTGCTGGACGGCGGCAAAGTGCCGGACGTGCCCAAAGGCGTAGGCGAAGCCGTCGCCCGCATGAGCGCGCTTACCGACGTGCTCTACAAACGGCGCGTCGCGCGCGGCGCCCTGGACTTCAACCTGCCGGAATACAAGGTCAACGCGGACCCGCACGGCAGGCCGCTGGGCGTCAGCCTCAGGCCGCGGCTGAAAAGCCACCGGCTGATAGAGGAGTTCATGCTGCTGGCCAACGAGGCCATCGCCACGGAACTGTACAACGCCAAAGCGCCTTTCCTGCACCGCAGGCACGACAACCCGGACCCGCTCAAGCTCAAAGCGCTGTCTTCCGCGCTGGGCGACCTCGGCCTTTCGGCCGGGCACATCGCCGGCTCCAACGTGGCGAAAGCCCTGCAGGACATCCTGCGGCAGGCTACGAACCACCCGCTGACCAACCTGATAAATTCGCTGATGGTGCGCAGCATGCGCCAGGCGGTTTACTCACCGGAATCCGAAGGGCATTTCGGGATAGCGACGCGCTTCTATTCCCACTTCACCTCGCCCATACGGCGCTACCCCGACCTGCTGACGCACCGGGCGGTCAAGGCCCTGCTGCACGGCAAGAAGGAGACTTTCGCCGCCCTGCCGCTGGACAAGGCCGGGGCGCACTGCTCCGAGCGCGAGCGGGCGGCGGCCGACGCCGAGCACAAGTCGGTGGACATCATGCGCGCTGAGATGCTGCGCGAACTGGTGGGCACGGTGATGGACGGGGCGGTCACTACCGTCATAGACAGCGGCGCCTTCATCCTGCTGGGCGAGACCGGCGCGGAAGGCCTGCTGCGCGTGAACGGGCTTAAGCCGGGCACGAAGATAAAAGTGATGATAGCGGGCGTGGACACGGCGGAAGGCAAGATAGACCTGTCGCTGGAAGGCGGCCCCCGGCAGGGCGGCCAGCCGCGCCAGGGAACAGCTCCGCAGGGCGGGGCAAGGGACGCCGGACAGCCCCGCAACCGCCCGAGCGTTTCGCGGTGGAAAGGAGGGGGCGGCGGCGGCGGAAAAGGCAGAGGAAGAGGCAGGGGGCGGGGCCGCAAGTAAACGACTTACGCAATAAAAGAGCCGGGGGGAACCCCGGCTCTTTTTTTTGCCCTGGGACCAGGTGACTTAAGGCTGCTTCCCGGCGGCTTTCGGCGCGGCTGCGGCCGGAGCGGGCTGTTCCTTCTCCCCGAGGCCGCGGATCATGTTCTCCAGCGATTCCTTGCGCAGCGGGTCCTTGGTTTTCTTCAGGAGTTCCCCGAGCAGCGCGGCCGCCTTGTCTTTCTGCCCCTTCCGCAGATACATCTCGCTCTTGGCCATGGAAAGTTCCATCTCACCGTCGGGCAGCTTTGCTATCCCTTCGTCAAGGGCCGCCAGCGCCGCCGTCAGTTTATCCTGCTGGAAATAGATCTGCGCCAGCTGCCGGTACTGCCAGACCTGGGGCTGCAGCGCGATGACTTTTTTTACCGTTTCCTCGGCTTTAGCCCATTCTCCGGCCAGGCTGTAGAGATTCGACAGCCGCATCAGAAGTTCAGTGTTCTTGGGAGCAGCTTTGGCGCTGTCTTCGAGCAGGGCCAGCTCTTTTTTTGTCTCTCCCTGCTGGAGATAAAGCCCGGCGAGCATCAGGACCATGTTCGTATTTTCCGGATGCAGCGCTACCTGCTTCTCATAGAGCGCGGCAGCCTCCTTGTACGCGCCCCGCTGCATGTACAGGTTGGCCAGGTTGACAAAAAGGGACTGGTCAGAGCCCTCCTGCTGCAGGTAGGTGTCCAGCAGGCTGATGGCCTTGTCCGTTTTCTGCGTCCTTACATAAATATCGCTGACGGCCCGGTAGAGATCCGCCCCGGCCTTCGGCTCATTTTGCAGGATATCGCTGATTGCCGCGCTCAACGTCAGCTTCTCCAGCTTCAGCGGTTCGGAAACCGCGACGGCGGCGGCAGGCGACGCGGCGGCCGGAGTTACCGCTGCGACGGCCGCGGCAGGCGGCGCGGCGGCCGGAGTTATCGCTGCCGCGTCCATGCCCGCGGCGGCAGGTTTTGGGTCCTCCGCCCGAAGCGGCGCCGCAGCCAGCGCGAACAGGATTGACGCTGAAAGAATTCGAAGTGTTTTTTTCATAGACCCGCCTTTACTCTAAAATTATCACATTACGGGGCGCCAAGCCAATAGCCCGCGGTCGCCTTCAGGCCTGCCTCATCCTGGCGCCCCTGGGGCGGCGGGCCAGCAGGAGGCCGCCCATCAGGCTGTTGGTGACCACCAGCACGGCGGGATAAAGCCAGGTGGAAAGATTATACTGCTCTATGGCGAACAGGGAAGCCAGGGCGCAGACCGAGGCGATGAAGTAGGTAACGGAGGCCTCGTTGTAAGGCTGGTCCCACGACTTCCTTATAGTAGGCAGGTAGCCGATGGTGTCTATCACGCACAGGATCACCACCGACCAGACGGGCGTCCTGACGGCGATCCAGAGGGGGATGGTGCCCAGGGCGACGAGCAGCGCGGCCCAGTCTCCGCGGGTGATGTTCTTCTCGCCCTTGTAATAGCCGAGCACGGCCAGCAGGGCGCAGGTCACCGCGCTGAAGCCGCGCGCCCACGCGCCGGGGCCGGCGCCCTGCGTGAACTGCGCGGCAAAGCCTATCCCGGAGAGGGCGGTCCAGATGAGCCAGGAAAAAGCGTGCGGCCGGGTCCGGCCCTTGAAGATGGACGCGAAGTAGATCACGCGCGAAAGCGCGAGGAGCGCTACGGAAAGAGCGCCGAATATTTCAGTGCCGGTCATTTAGTCGACAAGGAGCGCCTTCATTTTTTCTATGTCTTTGAGATAGGCTTCGGACTTGCGCAGTTCGGAGTGGTACAGGTCGCCGAAGACCTTGCCCGCCGCGATGTCGGTCTGAAAATGGACGCCGCCTATCACCCTGTCCACGGCTATCTCGTCGGCCTTTTTAAGGAACTCATCTTTGCGGGCCGGGACAATATCGGCAAGAACATCGGCGAACACCCGCGAATAGCTGGAATGCCCGCTGGGATACGAATAGCCCATTGATTTTTTTATACAAGGTATGGCCCGGCCGGGATAGGCTTTGTAGGGCCGGAGGCGCTGGTAGCGCTTCTTCATGTTGTCCACCGCGTCGCCCAGGTCCGAATCCAGGCGGGAGAAGAAGCCCTTCACCTCGTCGGGCAGCGGCGAGGGGAAAGGGCTTTTATCCGCCCAGAAGAAATCGTAATCGGCCTCCGCGGTAAGGCGGGCCTTGGCGCAGTCGGCGCCGGTGCGCTTGTCCTGCCAGGCCAGGGTATTCGCTAGATCCTGCTTCTGCGCTTCGGACTCGGGCGCGGGGGGAGGGGCAAAGTCGACGGTCTTGAACTGCCCGGCGGGCACATAGTAGACCTGGCTGCTGACGAGGTAGACCTTTTTAAGCGCGTACTTCGTAACGCGCGGGGAACAGCCCGCGTAGCCGCCCAGCGCCAGCGCGGCCGCCGCCAGCCACAGCAAATGGACCTTTCTCAGTTTCATAACGTAATTGTACAAAATACGGGATCCGGCCCCGGACCAGCGGCGGCGGCGTTATCAACCCCGCGCTATTTTTGATAGAATATCTTCGCATTTTTACAGCAAGGAGCGACTAATGTCTTCCCATTCCCACCAGCACGCGCAGCCGCAGCAGCCCGCCGGAAAGTTCCAGCCTTTCATCGCCGATTCCAAGCTGATGCCGGAGTTCACGATAAAATCCATCCTGCTCGGAGCGATGTTCGGCGTCATCTTCGGCGCCTCCACCGTCTACCTGGCGCTGAAGGCCGGGCTGACCGTTTCCGCCTCCATCCCGATAGCCGTGCTGGCCATCTCCCTGGGGCGCAAGGCTTTCAAGACCACCATCCTGGAGAACAACATCATCCAGACCACCGGCTCGGCCGGCGAGTCGATAGCGGCCGGCGTGGTCTTCACGCTGCCCGGCTTCCTGTTCCTCTCCGCGGGCGGCGACGGCGCCTCGTTCTTCAACTACTGGACCATCTTCACGCTGGCGCTCTTCGGCGGCATCCTGGGCACGCTGATGATGATCCCGCTGCGCCGCTCGCTCATCGTGCAGGAGCACGAGACGCTGCCTTACCCCGAGGGCACGGCCTGCGCCTCGGTGCTGATCGCCGGCGAAAAGGGCGGCGACTTCTCCAAGACCGCCTACCAGGGCCTGGGCTTCGCTTTCGTGTACGCGACGCTGCAGAAGGTGTTCGCCGTAATAGCCGAGGCCCCGGCGTGGGTCACCACGCAGGCCAATAAATATTTCCCTTCGGCCACGATCAACGGCGAGATAACGCCCGAATACATGGGCGTAGGCTACATCATAGGCCCGCGCATCGCCGGCGTGCTGGTGGCCGGCGGCGTGCTGGCCTGGCTGGGGCTTATCCCGCTCCTGGCCACGCTGGTTCCCGCCGAGACCATAGCCGCGCAGCTGGTGAAGCTGGGCTACCTCAAAGATCTCCTTACCGCGGGCGGCCCCGGCGGCTGGGACCCGGCCGCCAAGCAGTTCACCGACACCGCGGCGGCCGTCTACAAGGCCTACGTGCGCCAGATAGGCGCGGGCTCCGTGGCGGCGGGCGGCTTCATGACCCTTATAAAGACCCTGCCCACCATCGTCAGTTCTTTCAAGGGCAGCGTGGCGTCGCTCAAGAACCGCAAGGGCGCGGCCGTCGTCTCGCGCACCGAGAACGACCTGTCGTTCATGACGGTGATAGGCGGCTCCATCGGGCTGGTGGTGCTGATAGCGCTGCTGCCCATGATCCCCGGCACGGGCCTGCTCAGCAAGCTGATGCTGGGCGTGCTGATCATCGTCTTCGGCTTCTTCTTCGTTACCGTCTCCAGCCGCATCGTCGGCATCATCGGCTCGTCGTCCAACCCGATCTCGGGCATGACCATAGCCACGCTGATGGGCACCGCGCTGATCTTCATCGCCGTGGGCTGGACCGGCATGGTGTACGAGCCGATGGCGCTGGTGGTCGGCGGCATGATCTGCATAGCCGCGGCCAACGCCGGCGCCACGTCCCAGGACCTCAAGACGGGCTACATCGTGGGCGCCACGCCGCGCTACCAGCAGATCTCGCTGTTCATCGGCGCCGTGGTCTCGGCCGCGGTCATAGGCTGGACCATCAAGATCCTCGATACGCCCACCGCCGACATGCTGGCGCAGGGCATCACGCACGCCATCGGCACCGACAAGTATCCGGCGCCGCAGGGCACGCTGATGGCCACGCTGATCAAGGGCCTGCTGTCCTTCAACCTGGACTGGCAGTTCGTTATAGTGGGCGCGTTCATCTCGGTGGTGATAGAGCTGTGCGGCGTTTCCGCCTTGTCTTTCGCCGTCGGGCTGTACCTGCCGCTTTCCACCACGCTGCCCATCTTCGTCGGCGGCATGATAAAGGGCGCGGCCGACCTGATGCGCAAGCGCCGCGGCGAAGGCGCCGAAGACGCGGAACTGGGCAAAGGCAGCCTGTTCGCCACCGGGCTGGTAGCCGGCGGCGCGCTGTTCGGCGTGATCGTGGCCATCGCCACCGTGCTGTGGCCGGGCCTGATGTCTTCGCTGCGCTGCGAAGCCTGGATGGAGCACGCGCTGGGCGGCCCGGGGCATTTCCAGCTCTTCGGCGCGGCCATGTTCGCCCTGATGGGCGTCGTGCTGTACCGCGTGGCCATGAAGAAATAGTATTCACTCATCCGCAACCCAGGAACGCCGCGCCCCGCGCGGCGTTCTTGTATTCAGGGGACGTTGTTTACTATTTGACTATTTATTAACAAGGTCTCGGCATTAAGGCAAATAGTCAAATAGTAAACAACGTCCCCTCCCATTGCCAGAGGGCGTGAAAAATCGGATAATTTAGGGATGACACCCGCTATCAATGAAAAGCGCATGGTCCAGCTGTTCTGCGACCTCGCCCGCATCACCTCTCTTTCAGGTAAAGAAGGCGCTATAGCCCGCCGCCTCTCTATCCTGCTCAAGTTCATGGGCGCCGAAGTGCATATAGACGATGCCGGCCGCTCGATCAGCGGCGAAACAGGCAATTTGCTGGCGCGTTTCCCCGGCACCGGTAAAGGCCGCCCCATCCTGCTCTCCGCCCACATGGACACCGTCGGCCCCGCCGACAATGTCCGGCCCCAGGTCCAC